>ERZ887851.498-NODE-498-length-38991-cov-21.077024_pt1 | contig 38991 bp, 35 predicted proteins | sample MGYA00521100_ERZ887851 | MGnify/ENA primary metagenome ERZ887851 (study PRJEB32303, sample SAMEA104408602) | aquatic metagenome | biome: Brackish water; feature: Pelagic; material: water | place: Baltic Sea | collected 2014-06-06T16:11:00 | depth 11,444 m ... | reverse complement strand
TTCGCTCAACCCCTTACGTCGGTGTTCTAAACCGCCCAACCCCCACTCACCGGAAACACCTGACCGACAAAACAATCCGCCGCATCCGAACACAGATAGGCGGCAAACAACGCATCCTCTCTCAGTGACACCAAACGCCCAAGGGGTACATCATTTTTAAGTCGCTGCTGAAACTTCGGGTTGGCCTTGGTCTCTTCAGGGAAATAAGTGGGGTTATCGACAAAGTTCTGGGCGATGGCATTGATCTGAATACCCTGAGGCGCCATCTCCACACCCATGGCTTTGACATAGGCGAGCTGGGCGCCACGGGCGGCACTATAGGTCGACGCCCGCTTCATACCGCGCAGTGCTGAGGCGCTGCCCATAACCAAAATCTTGCCCCCTTGACGCTCAACCATCTGCGGCAGAACCGCGGTGCAGAGTCTTGGCATGGGATCCACTACGGGACTAAAGGTTGTCGACCATTCAGCGTCATCCACCAACTCGCCCTTAGTAAAAGGCGCGGGGATCGCCAGATTAATCACCAGCACATCTATATGCCCAGCTTGCTGAATAATCTTGCCGGGCAGGCTGGGGTCGGTTAACAGGTTATTTTCGGCTATCACCTCGGCACCCATTTCGGTGAAGACTTCGCAGAGGGTCGGGCCCATAAAGGTATCGGCTTGGGTCACTAGGATACGCTTGCCGGCAAGTTGCGAACTGTTCATCTGCTATTTCCCTTAAAGAGTTTAATTGGCTTGCTTGGCGACGTTGTGCAACGCCTCGCCAGTCAAACGATTAACTGTCCAGCCTTCCATGGGCACTGCGCCTAAGGAATGGTAAAAGTCGATGGCCGGTTGATTCCAGTCGAGTACCGACCACTCCAAACGACCACAGTGTCGCGACACCGCGATCTTAGCCAGATGGGTAAGCAGTGCTTTACCAAAGCCTTTGCCGCGCATGCTGGTCTCGACAACTAGGTCTTCGAGATAGATGCCGGGCTGAGCAAGAAAGGTTGAGTAGTTGGTGAAGAACAGCGCCAAACCCACGGGCTTGCCCTGATACTCGGCAATAATCACCTCGGCACTGGGACTGTCGCCAAATAGTGTGGCCGCGAGCTTTTTTTCATCGGCGACCACTTCGTGGGCGAGTTTTTCATACTCCGCCAGCAGGCGAATAAACTGCAAGATAGTTGAGCAGTCGCTGACTATTGCTGGGCGTATTTTAAATTCGGCGCTGTTTGAGGGCTGCATGATGATCCACTAAAGTATTATTTTTGAGCCTGTATCTTAGCCCCCGCAGACAAGATTGAGAATAGCGTTATTACTGTACATAACCCCAGTAATAGGCTTAAATAAGGGCCATCTTGAAGGAGACGTTACGTGGCCACCAAAGCTAAATCCGCCTTTGTCTGCAATGACTGTGGCGCCGACTACAACAAATGGCAGGGCCAGTGCACTGAATGCCATGCCTGGAATACCCTCTCGGAAATACGCTTAGGGTCGCCCTCTCGCGGCGGCAAAACCTTGCGCTCTGGGTTTGCCGGTGCGGTGGACAGTGCGGTTAAGACCCTTGCAGATATAGCGCTGGATGAGGTTCCGCGCATTAGTACCGGAACTGGTGAGCTGGATCTGGTGCTTGGCGGCGGTCTGGTGCCGGGTTCCTGCGTGTTACTCGGCGGCGAGCCGGGGGCGGGTAAAAGTACCGTGCTGCTGCAGACATTGTGCAAGTTGGCAGAAAATCATTCGGCGCTCTATGTGACCGGTGAGGAGTCGCCTCAGCAGATTGCCATGCGCGCCAATCGTCTGGGTCTGCCCACGGACAAGCTTGAGGTTATGGCGGAGACATCCGTAGAAACAGTCTGTGCCATTGCTGAGCAGAAGCGCCCAAAGATTCTGGTGGTGGATTCGATTCAAGTGATGCATATGGAAGAGGTGGCCTCGGCGCCGGGCAGTGTCTCTCAAGTTCGAGAAAGTGCTGCTATGTTAGTGCGCTTTGCCAAACAGAGCGGCACTGTACTGATTCTGGTGGGCCATGTGACCAAAGACGGTTCTCTGGCTGGCCCAAAAGTACTAGAGCATATGATCGATTGCTCGCTGATGCTCGAGGGCTCCAGCGACAATCATTTCCGCACCTTGCGCAGCCATAAAAACCGCTTTGGTGCGGTCAATGAATTGGGTGTATTTGCCATGACCGATAAAGGTCTGCGGGAAGTGCCCAACCCTTCGGCAATTTTTTTACAGCGCGCAGAGGAAATTTCTTCGGGCAGTGTGGTAATGATTATCTGGGAGGGCACTAGGCCTTTGTTGGTTGAGTTGCAGGCCTTGGTAGATGACAGCCATCTGGGTAATCCACGACGGGTTACTGTGGGTCTGGATCAGAATCGTCTCTCCATGTTGCTGGCAGTACTGCATAGACACGGCGGCATTTCGGTTGGCGATCAGGACGTTTTTGTCAATGTGGTAGGCGGGGTCAAGGTGCTTGAAACCAGTGCTGATCTGGCGTTGATTCTGGCGGTGATCTCGAGCTTTCGCGACAAGACATTAACTCAGGATCTGGTGGTCTTTGGTGAGGTTGGCTTGGCCGGTGAAATTCGTCCGGTAGCCAATGGTCAGGAGCGACTGCGAGAGGCGGCGAAACATGGTTTTACCCGCGCTATTGTGCCAGCGGGCAATGTGCCGAAGCAGCCGATTAAGGGCATGACAGTGATTGGTGTGCGCAAGGTGACTGAAGCGTTGGACGCAGCTTCTTGCTAGTCGTTTTTAGGCTGTGACCAAAATCGAAATAGTTTCCGGTTCCTGCAGCAGCGGTTGAATCTGTCCCAGTGCGTCATTGCGCTCAGTGGAGTCTTTCCAAGCTTGCCAGTCGGTCAGTGATTCCATCTGAATTAGCGTGTAGCGAATGCGCGAGTCGCTGATATCTTTAAAGGCTTTACTGGAGATAAACCCTTTGGCGGGAACCGCCGCTTGAATAATTTTCCGTGAAAACTCTTCGTAGGTGCTCTCCATTCCGGGGGCCAGGATGCGTTTGATCAGTACTGCGAGCATAGTCTGTGTGCCTTCTGTTGTATTGGCTGCAGATTACCAGTTGTCAGCACCGGGATAAATACCGAATCTCAGACAAATGAATTTGACTTCAATTCTCGAAGCGACTAGATTGCAGGCTCTTGCTTCTGCAATAGGTTCTCAAATTTGGTCAGCTTTGATATTGACCAGACAAGAGTGAAAAGGGAAGTTGGTGCGCTCCGCCAAGGTTTGGCCCATGGAGCTATCCCAACACTGCCCCCGCAACGGTAAATAAGAATGTTTAGTAGTGATACCACTGTGTGTTTTTAAGCATGGGAAGGTTGCTAAACAGAACAGCGTATTGAGTGCTTTCAAGTACCACCTCGCTGTTCACTTATGAGTCCGGAGACCGGCCTATCGCAACGCAGACAAACCGCGGGGTGTGGTCTTGTGCTGATTGACAGTCTCTGTCGGTTTTCTTGCACGCCCCCGTAAATTAACTTTTAGTCACTCGGGTGTGAGTGTAAGAGAATCTAAAAATGAAAAATATCCGTTCTATGGCGACAGTTGCTACTGTCTCGCTACTATCTGTTTTAACTTTTGCGGCCCAAGGGCAAACTGCCCAACAAACCGAAATTGAAGAAGTGCTGGTCAGCGCTTCTCTGCTGCCTATTTCCGCCTCGCGCTCGGCTAATGCGATCACAGTGATCGATAGCAAGCAGCTTAAAAACCGCGCTGCGCTGAGTGTCAGTGACTTGCTGAGGGATGTGCCAGGACTGGCGGTGAGCCGCAGTGGTCTTCAGGGCTCGGCGACGCAAATTCGTGTTCGCGGGGCTGAAGCCAATCATCTTTTAGTGCTAATCGATGGCGTCGAAGCCAATGATCCTTCCCAGAGTGATGAGCTCAATTGGGGTACCTTGAGTGCCGCTGATATTGAGCGCATCGAAGTAATTCGCGGTCCACAGAGTTCACTGCGCGGCAGCGATGCTATGGCTGGTGTGGTGAATATTGTTACTCGCCGTGCTGACCGACCGCTGAGCGTCAACCTGTTTTCAGAGACCGGTAGCTTTGGAACTTACAATAGTGGTTTGAGTATTGGCAGCAAGCAGGGCGACTTTGATGGCCGCCTGAGTGTCAACCATATTGAAACCGAGGGTGAGAACATATCTCGCACTGGCAGTGAAAAAGACGGTTACCGAAATACCAACATAAACCTCAATGCTGGCTGGACAGTTAGCGACGAGCTGCGACTTTCTGTCGCTGCACGTCAGTCCGATGGTATGAATGAGTTTGATGCCGACGGGGATTTCGATGGATTGGTTGACGATCAGGAAAAGGTCTCTGAATTCCGCAATAGCACTATGCGTATTCAGGGCGACTATGTCTCTGCCGATGGCCGCTTCCAGCATAAGTTGGTGATCGCCCAATCAAACAATGATAACGAAGCCTTCGATACTGGCGTATTGGGCACTTACACTTCATCAACCAAAGATCAATATCAGTATGTTGGTTCAGCTTTCTGGGATGAATCCTCACAGCGCTTGTCTGTATTGGCGGAACGTGAAGAGGAAGATTTCCAGCAGCGTGGGGCAATTGATGACTATGGGATCTATGGTATCTATGACCCCAATCAGGATCGCGAACGCAACACTGACAGTATTGCTATCGAATACCGCAACGATATTTCCGATGCCCTGAGCCTTGCTGCCAGTGCACGCTATGACGATAACTCGGAGTTTGATAGTGCCAATACCGTTAGAGTTGAAGCTGTTTATCAGCTCAACGACGGCACCCGTCTGCGCAGCGCCTATGGTACCGCCATTAAGAATCCGACGTTCACAGAGCGCTTCGGTTTCTACACTAACTTTATTGGCAACCCCAGCCTAGAACCTGAAGAATCTACTAGCTGGGAGCTGGGTATTGATCAGATGCTGTTTGATAACAGCCTGACATTATCCGCAACACTATTTGACACTGAACTTAAAAATGAAATTAATGGCTCCGCTGTCGATCCGGTTACATTTGGCTATACCGCAGTTAATAAAGAGGGTAAAAGTCAGCGCCAGGGTGTTGAACTAACCGCCATTGGAACACTGACTAACAGTCTTTCTTTAAATGCTGCTTATACCTACACCGATTCTGTTGAGTGGGATGATGAGACAGGTGTTTATATAGATGAAGTGCGTCGTGCCCGCCATATGGCGAGTTTAAACCTGTCTTGGCAGGCAATGGACAATCTTCATATCAATACCAATGTCCAGCATAACGGCTCTCAAACTGATGTGGTATTTCCCGATATTGTGGCTTTAGACAGTTATACATTGGTCAATCTTAACGCTAACTTCAGTGCGACTGAAAAGCTGGATGTCCATCTGCGCTTGGATAACCTGTTCGATGAAAGCTATGAGGAAGTGTTTAGCTATCAAACATTGGGATTCGGCGCCAGCCTCGGTGTGCGCTTTAGTTTATAAATGACTATTTCAGCCTCTACAGGGATCAAGCGTGTGCTGCTTTCATGGAGCAGCGGTAAAGACTCGGCTTGGACTCTGTACCAGTTGCAGCAGGATCCAATGGTTGAGGTGGTGGGCTTGCTCACCACCTTTAATGAAGAGTTCAATCGCTCGGCGATCCATGGGGTGCGCCAACAGTTGCTGCGCTTACAAGCAGAGGCTGCGGGATTGCCGCTGATTGAAATCCCACTGCCCTGGCCCTGTTCCAATGAGCAGTATGAGAGCCTGATGGGCACTGCGCTGGATAATGCCCGAGCTCAGTTGAAAATCGATGCTGTGGCCTTTGGTGATCTTTACTTGGAAGATATTCGCAGTTATCGCGAAGCAAAGATGCAGGGCACGGGCCTAGAATTGCTGTTTCCCCTGTGGCAAATTCCCACTGATCAGCTTGCACGACAGATGATTGCAGGGGGCCTCAAAGCAGCGATTACCTGCTTAGATCCACGGGTGATGCCCGAGCACTTTGCCGGCGCTCAATTCTCCACTCGATTACTCGAAGACTTACCAGAAGCCGTTGACCCCTGCGGTGAGAACGACGAGTTTCATACCTTTGCCTGGGATGGGCCCATGTTTAGCAAGCCCATTGCTGTGGTAGGTGGTGAAGTGGTTAAGCGCGATGGTTTTGTCTATGCTGATTTGCTTTTAGAGGAAGGCCCGTGAAAATAGTCTCATTACTTCCCAGTGCCACCGAATTGGTCTGCGGCCTAGGTCTGCGGGATCAGTTGGTGGGTGTCTCTCATGAATGTGACTACCCGCCTTCAGTGGTGGGTCTGCCGATTCTGACTAGCTCAAGAATTCCTGAGGGTCTCACTAGCGATGAAATCGACAGGCTGGTTAGTGACCAATTACAAAATGATCAAGCGCTCTACGATCTGATTATGCACACCCTTATAGAGTTGCAACCGGATCTGATTGTTACCCAGGCCCTCTGCGATGTCTGCGCGGTGTCGGGGAATGATGTGGCCAAGGCGATTGGCAGTTTGCCGGGAAATCCTCAGGTGATCAATCTTGAGCCGATCTGCCTCGATGATGTTCTGGAGACTGTGACTCTGTTGGCTGAAGCGGCCAATAGGGTAGAGCAGGGCAAGACTTATGTGGCAGAGTTGCGCGGCCGTATTGATCAGGTCGGTGGCTGCTCTCAGAGTATTCCGCTGTCTGCTAAGCCCCGAGTGGCCCTGCTAGACTGGCTCGACCCGCTGTTTGATGGCGGCCACTGGAGTCCAGAGATTATTGATCTAGCCGGTGGTATCCCGGTATTTGGCGACAAGCGCGAGCCATCTCAGCGGCGCCAGTGGCAGGAATTAATCGATGCTCAACCGGATATTATTTTTATTGCCCTGTGCGGATTTGATGTCCAGCGCTCAATGCAAGATGTGGAGCTGTTCTTAAAGGCAGAGGGCTTCACCGAATTACAACAACGCAGTGGCACTCAGGTCTATCTGGTAGATGGCAATGCTTACTTCAGCCGTCCCGGCCCACGCCTTGTCGATGCCTTGGAAATTATGGCCAATGCATTACACCCTACAATTCATCCGCTACCAGCAGATATGCCGGCGGCGTTAAAACAAATTTAGTCGAAGAGTTAAAAATACCATGACAGATAATCAGGATAAAAAGCAGCAGTCTCATCAGAAGAAGATGGAGAAGCTAAAAGACAATGTCGACGCCTCAATTGCCGCCGCCAACACTGAGCGCGGTGTGTCGATTCTGCTCACCGGCAATGGCAAGGGTAAATCCAGTTCAGCTTTCGGTATGGTGATGCGCGCCCTAGGTTATGGCTACAAAGTGGGTGTGGTGCAGTTTATCAAAGGTGAACAGCTGTCCGGTGAAGAGCTCTATGTTCGCGATCAGTGTCCTCAGGTGACGTTTCATCAGATGGGTACCGGCTTTACCTGGGACACTCAGGATCGTTCCGGTGATATTGCCGCGGCTAAAACCAGCTGGGCTATAGCCGAGAAAATGCTCGCCGATGAGAGTTATCATTTAGTGGTGCTGGACGAGCTCACTTATATGTTGAGCTTTAAGTATCTTGAAGAAGAGCAAATTATGACTGCCCTGCGCAATCGTCCAGTCAATCAGTCAGTGGTCGTCACTGGTCGCGGCGGTGGTTCTGTGCTCTCAGACTGGGCGGATACTGTCTCTGAGATCAAAGAGATTAAGCACGCCTACAACTCCGGCATTATGGCCCGCAAGGGCGTGGACTTCTAATTGCGCCGCATATCCTCGGCATGGCTGCTCGCGACACTGGCAATTTTATTGCCGGTGATTGTGCTCTATTCCATGACCGTGGGCACTGTTTCTATTTCTATGGCCGAGGCTTTTAGTGCCGCGGTCGATCGGCTGTTTTCCAGCGCCGATAGTATCGGCCAAACCCAGGTTATTCTGTTTGATATTCGCCTGCCGCGAATTTTACTGGCGCTGTTGGTGGGCGCCATTTTGGCCAGTACAGGTGCTGTTATGCAGGGCCTGTTTCGGAATCCCCTTGCGGACCCTTCACTGATCGGTGTCTCTGGTGGTGCCTCAGTGGGTGCCAGCCTAATGATTGTGTTGGCCGGTGGTGCGGTGGAGAGCGGCCTGTTAATGGGTTTATCCCTGGTGGCGCTGGGTGCCTTTGTTGGTGGTTTTGCTGCCACCATTTTGGTCTATCGTCTGGCCACCTCTGGTATAGGCACGTCGGTGACCACCATGCTGTTGGCCGGTATTGCAATTGGTGCCTTAGCTGGCGCCCTAAACAGCCTGTTAAGTTATTTTGCTGACAATGATATGTTGCGCCAGATCAGTCTCTGGCAGATGGGTAATCTGAGTGCCGCCAACTGGGCCAAGGTGTGGATTATGGCGCTGGTCAGTTTACTGCTTTTAGTTAGTTTCCCGCGGGATAGTCGGGCGCTGAATGCGCTGCTGCTGGGAGAGTCCGAGGCCCGTCATCTAGGTATAGATGTGCAGCGAGTGAAGCGTCGCCTGATTGTTCTGACGGCACTGGGCGTGGGTGTTTCTGTTGCTCTGGCTGGCATGGTGGGTTTTGTCGGTCTGGTGATTCCCCATGTTATCCGCTTGCTGATTGGCCCTGACCATCGCTGGTTAATTCCCGGATCGGCCATGGCCGGCGCGATTTTGTTGGTGGTCGCCGACAGTTTGGCGCGAGTGGTGGTGTTGCCCGCTGAGTTGCCCACCGGAATTCTTACCGCACTATTGGGTGCGCCATTCTTTATTGCCCTGTTATTGCAGCAGCGCCGGGAGGTCTGACAGATGACCCTGCGCGCTGAGAATATTTCCCTGCATCTATCCGGCTTTGATCTGCTGCGCAATGTCTCAGTGCAGGTTGAGGCGGGCGAGGTCACTGCCATTGTTGGACCCAATGGTGCGGGCAAATCCAGCTTGCTGCGGGTGCTTACCGGTGAGTTAGCGCCCACTAAGGGAGCGGTAAGCTTTAATCAGCGGGATCTCAATGACTGGCCTGTTGAGCAGAGAGCGCAGATGCTCGCGGTATTGCCCCAGCATTCATTATTAAACTTCCCCTTTACTGCCCATGAGGTGGTTGCTCTGGGGCGTATTCCCCATCAGACCGGCACGCTAAAAGATGCCGAGATTATCGATCAGGCATTGCAGCTAGTCGATGCCGAATATCTGCAAAAGCGTTTTTACACACAGATGTCTGGGGGTGAAAAACAGCGGGTGCAGTTGGCTAGAGTGCTGGCCCAGGTGTGGTTGCCCTGCAAGGAGGGGGAACAAATATTAGTCTTGGATGAGCCCACTGCAGCCTTTGACCTGGCTCACCAGCAGCTGACACTGGAAATTGTTCGGCAACTGGCGGAAAAAGGGGTGGGCGTAGTGATGGTTCTCCATGACCTCAATCTGGCGGCGCGCTGCGCCGATAAGCTGGTGGTCTTTGATGGGGGTTTAGTTGCCGCTCAGGGTACACCGGAAGAAGTATTAACCGAGCAATTAATTGATCAAGTGTTTGGTGTTAAAGCGATGATTTCACGGCATCCGCTGACCAATAAGCCATTGGTGATCACTTAGTGAAAAATCTCCAACACAGCCTCAATCTCATCCTGCTGCTTGGCGCAGTGTTTTGTCCGTTTTCTCTGGCAGCAGAGATAAGCATTGAGGACGATTTTGCTAATAGATTAGTGCTCCAGCAGCCAGCCCAGCGAATTATCAGTCTGGCACCCAATATCACTGAGGTACTATTTCATATTGGCGCTGGCGAGCAGATTGTCGGCGCCGACGAATACAGCAATTATCCAGAGCAGGCTAAGCAGATTCTGCGTGTCAATAATCATGCAGCGGCCAATTATGAGCTGATTCTATCGTTGCAGCCGGATCTGGTGATCGCCTGGCAGTCGGGCAATGGGGACAAGATTATTAATCGTATTCGCCAGCTGGGTATTCCGGTATTTGTGATTGAAACCCGCAGCTTGGAGGATATTCCCAATCTGTTCACACGCTTTGGTGCACTCTCTGGCCATGCAGAGAACGCTGAGCAAAAGGCAGAGAGCTTTAGTCGGCGACTGAGTTTGCTGCGCGAACAAAACAGTGCCAAGTCTGAGGTGCGAACCTTTTATCAAATCTGGGATGAGCCGTTGATCACCTTAAATGGCGCGCATATGGTCAGCAGCGTTATTGAACTCTGCGGCGGGCGAAATATCTTTGCCGATGCTATTCCGCTGGTCCCTTACGTGAATATTGAGTCCATTGTGGCCGCGGATCCTCAGGTGATTATTGCCGGGGGCAGCAAAGAGGAAAAACCCCATTGGTTTAATAGTTGGCGCAAGTGGGGACAAATTTCTGCAGTGCGGAATCAACAGGTCTATTTGATCGGAGCGGATTTGATGCAGCGCCATTCAGTGCGAATTCTCGATGGTGCCGAGTTGATGTGTGATTATCTGCAGCGAGCTCGCGAAAAATAGTTATTCGTCGCTTTCGCTCATACGTTCTATGCGTTCCTGCTCTTCAGCGAATGCGGCCTTAATCTCTTCCATCACCGTATCCACATCAGCCAGTTCAGTGTCTTCTTCAAAGTAGCCGGTCAATTGGCTATTGGGGGTTAATTTTCCCTCTTCAAATAGCGCCCACATCTCTTTGTCGTATTTGGTTTCCAGCAGCTCCGGCGCGTATTGACCATAGTACTCAGTCATATTATTCACATCTCGAGACAGCATGCGTTCAGCGTGGTTGTTGGCGGCGGCGTCCACTGCCTGAGGCAGATCGATAATCACTGGGCCGTAGTCGTCCACCAAGACATTAAATTCCGAGAGATCACCGTGGACCAGGCCGGCACAAAGCATACGCAGCACATACTGCATCACCACATAGTGGTCTTCTATGGCCTGTTCTGCCGACATGGAGATATCATTTAAGCGCGGCGCCACCTGGCCGTCGTCCAGAGTTACTAGCTCCATCAGCAAGACGCCATCAAAGCAGCCGTAGGGTACGGGCACGCGAACATTGGCGGCGGCGAGTTTGTAGAGGGCGTCGACTTCGGCGTTCTGCCAAGTTTCTTCCTGCTGCTTGCGGCCAAACCTTGAGCCTTTTTCCATGGCGCGCTGGCGGCGGCTATTGCGGACCTTGCGGCCTTCTTGATAGGTGACAGCCTGTTTAAAACTGCGTTTGCTGGCTTCTTTATAGACCTTGGCGCAGCGAATTTCCGAACCGCAGCGCACCACAAAGACAGCGGCTTCTTTGCCGCTCATCAATGGGTGAATCACCTCATCGACAATACCGTCTTCGATAAGTGGCTGAATACGTTTCGGAACTTTCATGCTCTCTATACGCCCTTATATCCTTGCGCCTTTCATATAGTGCAAGGCTGACTATTTTTGCTGAGATTATGTCGCTTTGAGAATAGCGTAGCAATAAAAAAGCCGCTGATAAATATCAGCGGCTTAATGCCCCTTTGGTTCACCCCGCTAGTTCTTTAATCCATCTTAAGGATCGGCGGTGCGTTCGGGCTGTTATTTTTGTCCCCTAACCTTTCTTATTGTTATAGATCATACCCCCTCTCATCATGCTCTGCGAGATCAAGACCCATAGTTTCGTTTTCATCGTCGATGCGCAATCCTAACATGGCATCAACCAGTTTTAACAGTACAAATGTCACAATAGCGGTATAGACAAATGTCGCAACAATTCCGACTATTTGAACCTGTACCTGAGAAGCCATGTTCATACCTTCGTTGTAGCCTTGACCACTGAACACGCCGAGGGCGTCAGAGGCGAAGATACCGGCGAGCAGTGTACCCAGGATACCGCCGACACCGTGGACTGGGAATACATCTAGACTGTCATCAATTTTCCAGCGCTGCTTGATTGCCTGAGTGGCGTAGTAGCAGATAACACCGGCGCTTAAGCCGATAAGCAGTGCGCCACCGGGGCCAACAAAACCTGATGCTGGAGTAATAGTACCCAGACCTGCAACCATACCAGTGACTATACCCAGTACAGAAGGTTTGCCATATTTGACCCACTCCATAGTCATCCAGGCCAGTGAGCCTGCTGCTGCAGAGATATGGGTGACCAGCATTGCCATACCGGCATCGCCATTGGCGGCCAGCGCAGAACCGCCATTGAAACCAAACCAACCGACCCAGAGCATGCCGGCGCCAGTCATAGTCATGGTCAGATTGTGGGGAGGCATCGCCTGCTGTGGGAAGCCTTTGCGGTTACCCAGGACCAGAGCCGCAACCAGAGCGGCGACACCAGCAGTAATGTGAACAACAGTTCCGCCGGCAAAATCCAACAGACCCATCTCGCCGAGCCAGCCGCCGCCCCAAACCCAGTGGGTAACAGGAGAGTAGACAGCAATCAGCCACAGGGCGCTAAACAGCAGCATGGCGCTAAAGCGCATGCGCTCGGCAAAGGCACCGACGATCAGTGCTGGGGTGATCACAGCAAAGGTCATTTGAAACAGGGCAAATACCGACTCGGGAATATCCCCAGCCATGGAATCTTCTTTGATATTGCCCATTAGGATGTTATCTAGGTTACCGATCCAGGCATTCATTGAACCGCCATCGCCAAATGCCAGGCTGTAACCAAAGGCAAACCAGATAATCGACGCTAGGCAAGTGATAGCAAAACATTGCATCAATACCGAGAGAACATTCTTTGAGCGAACCAGGCCGCCATAAAACAGTGACAGGCCGGGAATGGTCATAAACAGCACCAAGGCTGTAGAGGTTAAAATCCAAGAAGTGTTGGCAGCGTTCAGTTCGTCGGCAAAGACCTGGGTTGAAAACGTGGCTGCCAGGAGTGCAAAAGCAACTGCTGCGAGTTGGCGATATCGGGATAACATGGACTTTCCTCTTTAGTAGCGCACTAAAACAGTGCGTTAAATGATTAGATAGTAGTGTTGCGCACTATGAGTGTGCTTTTTTTATGTAAAAACGGGCTTAAAACCTTGCCTTGCTCAGAATAAAGCAATTTTTGTGCCATGCGTTGAAGCTATGCACTAAAGTGAGGCGCAAAAGTGAGGCGCTAAAGTGAGGCGTCGCAGAGATTCTCTTGCCGTCTATACTTCAGGAACAGTCCACGGGCTGTCGGCAGCTAGTCAGGAGTTGTCGAATTAACTGGAGTAATCTATGCCGAACAGTGAAAAGACAAATCAGCGCAATCAGCTAAAAATCCGACTCGAAGAACTCCATAATCAGTTGGTTAAATCCTCGCACATCAGTGCTGCCGACAAGGATTTGTTGGGTAAGATGGTGATGGGTATATTGCAGCTTGAGGATGTTCAGCAGCCTGATGCTGAGGCTGTCGACGAACAGGGTTTACGTGACACCCTGGAGCAGAAGAGCCTCGAGTATGAAGCACAGCATCCAAAGTTGGCCTTTACCTTGCGGCAAATACTAGACATTCTTACCCGAATGGGCATTTAATAATGCCTGACCGCCCCTTGGCATCTGTCGGCTAACTCAGAACAACAATTAAGACGACTAATCCTATGTTGAAAAACTCCCTTGGCATTTTCACCTCGCGATCACTGCTGCTGTCGATAGCATTTTTGATATCAGCTTGCTCAGGACTTGGCTCTTCGGATTCGTCGCGTTCGTCTGCAGGCCCAGATAGAGAATATATTGGCTGGCACTGTCAGGGTGCAATTGAGTCGAGTGATCAATGGCACTGTTCCGAACAGCTGCTTAAAGGTGGCGAGTTAGTCTCACCGGTTCAGGTTGAGGCAAAGACAGTTGAGTCAAATTTTTTAGAGATAAATAGTTCGGAGATAAATAGCTTGGAGATAAATAGTCCCGAGCCAGCCGAAACCGTCCCGGATACCAGTGTCCCAAAAGCTGAACTGGCTGAAGAGGTCGTTAAAGATAAGCCACTTACTAAAGTGATGGCATTTGATATTGGCGCCAACGGCTACACCGTGCAATTAGGGGCCTACCTAACTCAAGCAGTGGCGGAGCAGGCTGCCGATAATATCAGTCTCGCTGAGGGAGAGTTACGGATTCGCACTATAGCCGATGGCGAACGCTATCTCTTTGTTGTGGTCTACGGCCAATATCCCTCTCGCCAGCAGGCCGAACAAGCCACTGCACAGTTAGTTGAATTAAATCCGCAATTGGATTTTTGGATTCGAACTATTGCCTCTATACGCCAAGCCGATTGACGAGCTTACTTCGCTTTGGCGACGATTCTCAGTCGTTTATCTGCTAGCTGCGACGCTGTAAATAAGGTATAAAAGAAGCTACTGAAATCAATAATTTCCTGTACTTCTTGAGAGCTCTTTTTATGAGTACCCATCAGTCTGCAGCCGGGCGGCTTATTTTTCGCCTCTTCAAATACACTGTCTATGCACTGCTAACCTACAATATTTATCTTTTCTTTCAAGAGGAGTGGCTGGCCACCGAGCAGACTTTTAGTCAGGGCATTGTCTTCTTTGATCTAATTTCTGGATTCGCCGCCACCATAGATACAGCGGCTTGGGTTTTATTATTGCTTTTGTTTGAGCTGGAGACCTCGGTTATTGATGATCGGGTGTTGCGACAGCCGCGGGTTAAATACAGCTTTATCGCCCTTCGGGTGGTTTCCTATAGTTTTATTCTCTATGCCTTTTACGGTTACTTCGACAAGATGCTACTGACCTACGATATAAGCCCCTTTGCTCTTGAAGGTTTGGCCGACAATCTGTGCGGTCTGGTGGGGCAGGGTTATGCCAGCATTATTACTATCGACGAGTATCCGCTTTTGGATGCTCAGAGTTGTTTGGCGCTGAACGGTCAAGATATTTATAGGCTCAATGGTCAGCAGGTGATAGGTACATTACCGGACTGGCAAGCGGTGCAATGGTTGGCTTGGGTTGATGTGATCAACTCTATTACCTGGGTCGGCGTGGTGATTATTTTGGAAGTGGATGTGTGGCTGCAGTTACAGGGACGCTTTCAGGGTAGAGTGGTTACTCTAAGTAATCTGATCAAAGGGGTTTTCTACAGCATACTGTTTGCAGCAGCGGCCTACTGGGGCGCGCTGGGCGACTTCTTGGATTTTTGGGATGCGTTTATGTGGCTGGTGGCCTTTGTGTTTATTGAGATGAATCTATTTCGCTGGCAGGCTGAAACCAGTTCGGAGTAGTGTTTGCTGAATAGAAATGAGTGGCTCTATTTATCCTGAGCCACTAACATTTCTATCTAAACAGTCGAGCTAGCCTACCCTACCCTACATAGGCAGTATGGCCAGAGTAAGCTTGGATAGACAGGTTAATTTGCCGCGATCATCTTCCAGGCGGATCTCCCAGATATGCGAGCGGCGACCCAAATGAATCGGTCGCGCCGTACCAGTGACCAGTCCACTTGAGACAGACCGCAGGTGACTGGCGCTGACTTCTTGGCCGAGACATTTGGTGGTGGCAAAGTCAATCACATGGGCACCGGCGATACTGCCCAGTGTCTCTGCAAGCACGACATTGGCACCGCCGTGAACCACGCCATAGGGCTGAAAAGTTCGCGCATCAGCCGGCATGGTGCCAGTCAAGTAATCATCTCCGACTTCAGTAATTTTAATACCCAGATGCTCAACAATGGTGCCACCGTTCATCTTGCCATTCATCATTTCAAGGTTGGGTCGATTGTGCCAAATACTGCTCATAGACATTCCCTAGGCTCTCAGGCGCTTATACTTAACTCTGGTGGGTTGTGAGTCTGTACCTTTGCGGCGAATATAGTCTTCGTGGTATTCGCTGTAACCGCCGGGAAAGAACTCCATATGGCTCTCGCCTTCATAGGCCAGAATATGCGTGGCAATACGGTCGAGGAACCAGCGGTCGTGAGAGATAACCATAACGCAGCCAGGAAAGGAGAGAATCGCTTCTTCCAGGGCGCGCAAGGTTTCAATATCCAGATCATTTGACGGCTCATCAAGCAGCAAAACATTGGCGCCCTGTTTTAAGGTGTTGGCCAAATGTAGACGACCGCGCTCACCGCCGGAGAGTTCACCGACGCGCTTCTGCTGGTCGGAACCGCGGAAGTTAAAGCGACCGGCATAGGCTCGCGAGGAGACCTCATAGCTGCCGATGGTGATCATATCGTGACCGCCGGAAATGGCTTCCCAAACATTGTGATTGTCGTTTAGGGAGTCGCGGCTCTGCTCAACATAGGCCACCTTGACCGATTCGCCGAGGCTAACTGTGCCGCTATCTGGTGTTTCAGTGCCGGCAATCATTCTGAATAGGGTGGATTTACCTGCACCGTTACCGCCGATAATGCCGACTACTGAACCTTTTGGAATCGCCACCGAGAAATCATCAATCAGCACCTGATCGCCAAAGCCTTTGCAGACATTGTTTAGTTCAATGACCTTGTCGCCGAGGCGTTCCCCTGGGGCTATATAGATTTCATTGGTTTCATTGCGGGCTTGGAACTCCTGAGAGTTCAACTCGTCGAAGCGAGCCAATCGCGCCTTACTCTTGGCCTGACGCCCCTTGGTATTTTGACGCACCCATTCCAGTTCCTGCTTGAGTGCCTTCTGTCGAGTGGCCTCCTGCTTGGATTCAGTTTTCAAGCGCCGGACTTTGCCGTCCAACCAAGTGGAATAGTTGCCCTCATAGGGAATGCCGTGACCGCGATCCAGCTCGAGAATCCAACCGGCGACATTGTCGAGGAAGTAGCGATCGTGGGTTACTGCAACCACAGTGCCGGCAAATTCTTCGAGGAATTTCTCCAGCCAGAACACTGAGTCAGCATCTAGGTGGTTAGTGGGCTCATCGAGCAGTAGCATATCGGGCTTGGATAGCAGCAGCCGACAGAGAGCAACACGGCGACGTTCACCACCGGATAGGGAGGTGACATCCGCATCCCAAGGTGGCAGGCGCAGGGCATCTGCAGCTACATCTAAGGCGTGATCGAGATTGTGTGCATCCCAGGCTTCAATGATTTCTTCCAGCTCGCCCTGACGTTTCGCAAGCGCATCAAAATCCGCATCGGGGCTGGCATAGTCGGCGTAGACCTGGTCCAGTTCCGCAAGCGCATCCACAGCCTCGCGAACACCGTCTTCAACATTGCCGCGCACATCTTTGTCCGGATCCAGATGGGGTTCCTGAGCCAGATAGCCAACCTTGAGGCCGGGCATGGGGCGCGCTTCACCTTGGAATTCAGTATCCAGGCCAGCCATGATTTTCAGTAGCGTAGACTTACCTGAACCATTGAGGCCGAGCACACCAATTTTGGCACCAGGGAAAAAAGAGAGTGAGATATCTTTAAGGATTTCGCGCTTCGGAGGAACAATTTTGCTCACCCGGTTCATTGTGTATACGTATTGGGCCATGGGTAAAGACGTCGCCTATGTGCAGATTAAAGAGTGCGCAGTGTAGCGGAATACCGAGCTTGAGAGAATTGCCAATGGGCAATTAGTGGTTGCTGGTTAATCAGACTGTACCAGCGACAGAAGCCGGTACAGGTTTGACAATTAAATCGCCTTGAGATGCTTATTTGACTAGCGTTGATACGCAGCGCTACATAGGGTTGATGCGCAGCTCTACATAGGGTTGATGCGTAACCAGGGCTTCATCAAAAAACCAAATGGATTGGTCAGTTTAATCGGTGCTGACAGGGCTGAGAGGCAAATACATTCGCCATTCTGCGCGCCCATGGGCTGATGTACATCGCCGGGCTCGCGGACCAAGAAATCGCCCTCGCGGTAGACTGCGTTTTCATCGGAGAAGCTGCCTTTCAAAACCACCGTGTACTCAAGACCCTGGTGGTCATGCTTAGGTGTCTTGCCGCCGGCACAGATTTTGTGCAGCGCTACTTCAAATTCACTCTGCCCAGTCTCAAAGCGAGCCACGTCAACTGATGCGGTGAGACGCTTCCAAGTCTGAGAGACAAGGTTATTTTTCATCAGCTTGCTAACGCTAAAGGGATAGCTTGCGCGCTTGTGCTCGGTTACGGCTGGAGCCTGTGGGGTGCTGTCCAGATTGGCCATCACTGACTCAAAGGCATGGTCTTCCAGCTCCAGAGGTTTGGCTTCACTCATCAGCTGGGCACCCACCTGGTCGAGGCGCAGCAGAGACGCGCGACATTTGGAGCAAAAGTGCAGGTGTGCGGAGACACAGATTGAGGGTGCTGTGGCTAAGGTTCCCGCGGAAAACTCTAAGAGCATAGTTTCATCGGGATGGAATTGGCTTGAGTTGTTCATTCTTGCGCCTCTGTGGACACTATTACTTGCATTTTTTGTAGCGCCAGACGCACACGTGATTTAACGGTGCCCAGCGGTAACCCCAGTTCGGCAGACGCTTCGGCGTGGGATTTACCTTCCAGGTAGACCTTGCGCAAAATTTCATCTTGCTCTTTCGGCAGCTGAGCTAGAGAGCTCTGTACCTTGTCTTCGCTGCGCTTTTGCTGCAGCAGTGAGATCGGTGTCTCTTCATCTGGCTCATGCCAGAAGTCTTCGTTTTCCAGGGGAAGATGTTGGGTATTGCTCTTGCGGCGCAGCATATCGATGCGGCAGTTTCGCGCAACAGTATAGATCCAGGTGGTTGCTGAGGCTTTCTCGGCGTTGTAACCACCAGCCTTGTTCCACACTTTAATCATCACTTCCTGAACTAAATCGTCTCCAAGCCCTGGGAACCAACCTTCGTTGCGACTGGCATGGGCAAAGCCCTTGAGCAGTGGACCAAAATGTTTAAACAGCTTGGCAAAGGCGGCACGGTCATGGGTCTCGCCCACAGAAATAAGCAGCTGACTCCACTGGTCAGAGCGCTTTTCTGCAGATTTGAAGACGGCCACGCGATCACCATTGGGTCTAGGAGTTGCTGGAGTTTTAGTTTCTATGCTGTGCAGGCTCATTGAGCTAGTCCCTACTTTATCATCTTTTATCACCGATTTACGCTCAATGCTGGCAATTGGATTAAATCTATAGTGACTATTTACCCTCTGGCCATAGGTTGCTGCTAGTCTTTGAGCCCATTGTGGTTTGGCTTACGTATATAATGCGACTCATAAAAAATATCGCCTTATAAAAATAAATTTTCAGGGTAAAACATTGAAAAAAGTTCTTATGCCGGTTGCTGTGCTCGTCGCAGCTGCAGCCATCTCAGTCATTATTACCATTCTGCGTCCAGCACCTCTAAAGCTAGAGGCTCCAGATACAGCAGTGGCGGTGAAAACCCTGATGCTCTATTCCCAGAGTGCCGATTTGCTAGTTGAGTCCCAGGGCACAGTGTTGCCACGTACTCGCACTCAGCTGATTTCAGAGGTCTCCGGTGCGGTATTAACCGTGTCGCCCCAATTTGTGGTGGGTGGCACCTTTAAGGCGGGAGATGTTCTGCTGCAGTTGGATCCCACCGACTACGAAGTTGCACTGCAGCGCGCCGAAGCTCGCCTGATTAGCATGAATGCCCAGGCTACTTTTGAACTGGCTCGGGCCACTCAGGCGCAAAAAGAGTGGGCCATGACTGGCCGCCCAACGTCGGAGGCACCACTGTTGGCTCTGCGTGAGCCCTATTTGGCAGAGGCTCGGGCCAATGTCTTGCAGGCTGAAGCTGAAGTTAAACAGGCCAGACTCAAGCTCGCCCGCACCACCATTCGCGCGCCCTATGTGGGAATGGTTTCGGCAAAAACTGTCGACATAGGTCGCTACGTCACTGTAGCTACACCGCTGGGTGAAATCTTTGCCATCGACTCTGCTGAGGTGCGGTTGCCGCTGACGGAAAAGGATCTCGCCCGTATCGATCTAATCAAACACAGCGACAATGCCGAGCTGCCCGCAGTGACGCTAAATGCCACCGTCGCCTCTCAGCCGGTGCAGTGGTCCGCGAAAGTGGTGCGTTCGGAAGGCGTGGTTGACCAGCTCAATCGCTCCCAGTATCTGGTTGCGCAAATTAATGATCCCTATGGGGTTGTAGGCAGTTCGACGGGTAATGGCTCACCTTTACTTATGGGCACCTTTGTCCGTGCCGAAATCGTCGGCAAGACTATCAACAATGTCTACGCCGTACCGCGCCATGCACTAATGGAAGGCAATAAAGTTGCGCTGGTGGATAGCCAGCAGCGTCTGCGCCTAACCTCAGTTGAAAGCTCCCACGGCGACGACCAGTTCTACTATGTGAACGCAGGTCTGGTGGACGGTGCTGAAATTATTGTCAGTGCGATGGGTGCTGCGATTGAAGGCATGTTGGTCAGACCTGTAGGAAGTGCCAACTAATGCAAAATTCCACAGACCCCATGCAACCCAGCACTGGCCTAATGGCTTGGTTTACCCACAACCCTGTGGCAGCTAACTTGCTGATGCTGTTTTTACTCTGCGCCGGCATTTTCAGCTCGTCGGATATGAGCAAGGAGATGTTTCCCAGAGGCGAGACTGATGCGATTCAGATCAGTGCTCCCTATCTTGGTGCTGCCCCGATTGAAGTGGAAAAAGCGGTTATCCTGCCTATGGAGGCGGCGCTGCAGGGTTTAAAGGGCATCGAAGAAATCCGTTCGTTCGCCGATCGCGATATGGCTTCTATAGTGCTCGATGTTGAGTCCGGTGAAGATATTAATGAACTCATGGCGCTGGTTGAAAACCGCATCGACAGTATTGTTAATCTGCCGGTGAATCTAGAAAAGCCTACGGTTAAACGCGTGGATAACTTTGGCTGGGCTCTGGGCATAGCGGTCTCTGGTGATATGGATCAGCGTACCCGTAAAGAGATGGGCCAGCAGATGTTTGACGAGGTTCAGGCATTGCCTGAGGTCAAGCGTGCGCAGCTCTGGGGCGATGGTGACTATGAGATCTCCATTGAAGTAAAAGAAACCCGCCTGCGGGAACTTAACCTGACACTTGCCGAGGTTGCTCAAGTATTGCGCAATTCATCGCTGGACTTGCCCGCTGGTATGATTCAGGCAAGCAATGGCAATGTCTTATTGAGAACCCAGGGCAAGTCATACAGTGGTACAGAGTTTGCCAATATTGTTTTGCGCAGCCGCGATGATGGCAGCCAGTTGCTGCTCTCCGACGTAGCCACGATTAAAGATGCGTTTACCGAGGCCCCAAGCCTTTTGCGCTTTGATCGCCAGGACGCGTTTTCCATCGGCGTGTTTACTCTTGATGATCAAGACCTGATTACCATCAGCAGGGCGGTTCAAGACTATGTAGATATGAAGCGGCCTCAGTTGCCCGAAGGCCTTAGCATTGCGACCTTTAATGATGACTCCTTTCATTTGCTAGGACGACTCGACATGATGCTGAGCAATCTTGCTGCCGGTGCGATTTTGGTGGCAGTAGTGTTGGGCCTGTTCCTTAATCTGCGTGTTGCCGCCTGGGTTGTGGTGGGTATTCCGGTGAGTTTTCTCGGTGCCATCTGGCTGATGCCGGTGAATCCCTTTCCGGTGAATATCAATGTACTGAGTCTGTTCGCGTTTATTTTAGTACTCGGGATTGTGGTAGATGACGCCATTGTTATTGGCGAGAGTGTCTTTACCGAGGTCAAGGACGAGGCCGATAGAGTCCTGGCCCAGAGCAGTGACCCCAATCAGGTCTATGTGGCGCCAATGGCGACGGTGATTGCCGGAGCCAAGCGTGTGGCCATTCCTTCGACCATAGGTGTTCTTACCACGGTGGCCGCTTTTGCGCCCCTACTATTTGTCGGTGGCACCATGGCGCCTATGTATGAAGCTCTATCTGTGGTGGTTATTCTGTGTCTTCTTTTCTCGTTAGTTGAGTCAAAGTTGATCTTGCCTGCGCACCTGGTGGGGCTAAAGTTTGGTGGTTCGAAAACATCCCAGAATATTCTCAGCGCTACAATTGAGGGCTGGCAGAAGGGTATCAGTGCAGGGCTAAGCGCTTTTATTGAATACCGCTATCAGCCGTTTTTGAAAAAATGTATGAAAAATCGTTATGTTACTTTGGCGACCTTTATTGGCGTACTAATGATTTCTATCTCGACCCTGAGCGGCGGTATCGCTCGGTTTGAGTTTTTCCCCGATGTGCCGGGGGACGGTATCCATGCTGTTGTCACCATGCAGGATGGCAGCTCAACGGAAAGTTTTAATGAGGCTCTACTGGCGATTGAAGAGGCAATTTATAAAGTCGATAGTGACTTTATGGCAGCCAACCCTAAAGCTGACAGTCTTTTAGCCCACACTTTCTTTTGGACTCAATCGGATGTCTCAGCGAGTTTTCGAGTCGAGCTTACTCACGGTGAGAGTCGTCCTTTAAGTGCAGTTGATGTGGAAAAACTGTGGCGCAAAGAGGTGGGCAATCTGCCCAATGTACGCAAACAGGATTATTACTCCAGCAGCAGTGCCGGGGGTGGCGCGAAAATTAATATGTCTCTCTATGGACCGGACCCAGAGCAGTTATCACTGGCCGGTGTCGCTCTAGCCAACAAGCTTGGCGAGTATGACGGCGTGTTTGATATCTACAACTCCCAGGGTGTCGGTGGCCGTGAAATTCTGATCAGCTTAAAACCCTATGCCAGTCAGCTGGGTATCTCCATGGCGGATGTCGCCCGCCAGGTGCGTCAGGCATTTTATGGCGAGGAAGTGCAGCGCCTGCAGCGTGGGCCCCACACCTTAAAAGTAATGGTGCGTTATCCCCTTGCGGAGCGCAGCTCAATTGCGACTCTGGAAGATATGCATATTCGCACTGCCAGTGGTCAGGCCATTGCGATCAGTGAAGTAGCGGATATTCGTCTGGGTTTAGGTTTGGCAAAGATATCCCGAATTGAGCGCAAGCGCGCAGTGACTATTACCGCGGATGCCGATGCCTCGAAGGTGCAGAGTAGTTCAGTGATCGATGATATTCGCGATAATTTTATCCCTCAGCTACTGATCGACTATCCCAGCGTTGAGTTTGGTGTCTCCGGTGCCAGTCAGGAAGAGTCTGACTTAATTGGCCGTTTAATGATTGCTGGTGTGGTATCGCTCTTCTTGATTTATGGCCTGTTGGCGGTGCCGCTGCGCTCCTATGTGCAGCCGCTAATTATTATGTCAGTGATTCCCTTTGGTTTTGTCGGGGCGGTAATTGGCCATATCCTTTTTGATATGGCGATTAGCTCCCTGTCCATTGCTGGTTTGATTGCCCTGTCTGGGGTGGTGGTGAACGACAGCTTGATCTTGGTGGAGTTTGCCAACCGCGCCCGAGAGTTTGAAGACAGTGAAGAAGACGCGCTGCTGGCTGCTGGCAAGCGTCGCTTTAGAGCGATCTTGCTGACCACGTTGACCACCTTTGTTGGGCTGCTGCCGATGCTCTTTGAAACCAGTATGCAGGCTCAGTTTGTGATTCCTATGGCCCTGTCTCTAAGCTTTGGCATTTTGACTGCCACCGCGATTACGCTGATTTTGATCCCCTGTTTGTATCTAATTTCCCACGATCTAAAGTTTGGTGTGGTGCGTTTTGCTGAAGCCTCGCGGCGTTAGAGGGCTAGGTCTCGGATAGTCATACTGGTTACCTTAGTCTATAAAGACTGTTCTGATTGACAGGAGTTAATAGCAGGATTAGCCCCCAGTCTTGGCCGAAAAAATGGAGAAAGTGATAATGACCAACCAAGCAGGGCTCTACGCTCAACATCTAAGCGAAAAAGTCGGTCGCTTTCAGTCTATTCTGGCGGTTACAGGATTTGATGAAATCGTTATTGCCGCCGGCGATAGCAAAATGCAGTTTGCCGACGATATGGCCTATCCTTTTGTCGCGAACCCCTACTTCCGTGAGTGGATTCCCCTGGGTAAACGTCATGGTTCATATCTGCAGATTTCATCTGACAGAGATAAACCACGCCTGTTTCTGCTCTCTGTCGAGGATATTTGGCACACTGCGCCCCAGAGCTTGCCAGCGGGCTTTGAACAGGGCTTGGAGATTATTGAATATGCTAGCCTCTCAGAGTTAAAGAAATATCTCTCCCCTCGGAAAGATGGTTCGGCCTTTATTGGCGAGAGCAATAGTCTCGTCGTTATCTCAGAGTCCTGGAATCCTAAATCGATTATCGCTCAAATAGACTACCAACGCCGTGGTAAAACTGCCTATGAGCAGGACTGCGTGCGCCAAGCAAACCGTCTCGCTGTGCCAGCTCATCGCGCGGCCCATGAAGCATTTATGGCCGGCGCATCCGAATTAGAGATCGCTGCTGCCTATCTGCTTGGCTGCGACTGCAGTGAAAATGAAATGCCCTATGGCATTATTGCCGGGGTCAATGAGCACGCAGCGGTTCTGCACCACCACAACCTAGATAAAACTCGACCTACACCGCGAAGCTTTCTGATTGATGCTGGTGTCGCAATGAACGGCTACGCCTCGGACATTACCCGCACCTATGCCTATGATTCGGGCTCTGATTTTGCCGCTTTAATTGAGGCCGTGGATGTAGTCCAACTGCAACTAGTCGCAAGCGGTGGTATAGGAGTTAGTCCGGTTGATCTGCATGTGCAGTCCCACCTAAAGATCGCCGAAATACTGCGCCAATTTGATCTGCTGAATATCTCTGCAGACGAGGCCTTTGCCAATGATATTACCGGAACTTTTTACCCCCATGGTCTCGGTCATCATCTCGGCTGTAATGTTCATGACAAAGGCGGCAACCTAGCCAATGCTCAGGGTGATCTGTTGCCTGCGCCAGAGAAATATCCTAAGCTGCGCGCCGCCGCGCCGATGGTCGCCAATCAGATTCATACGGTTGAACCGGGACTCTATTTTATTTCCGCGTTGCTAGAGAAGCTGCGGCAGGGCGAGCATGGCAACAAGATTAACTGGTCGCGGGTAGAGGACTTTCTGCCCTTTGGCGGTATTCGTATTGAAGACAATATTATTGTCCACGCCGATGGATCTTTAGAGAACCTCACGCGGGATGCATTTCGGGATTTGCGCTGATGAAAAAGCTCCAGATATTCACCACCGGTGGCACTGTGGATAAAATTTATTTTGATGCCCTGAGCGAGTTTCAGATAGGCAATCCTGTGGTGGGCCCAATCTTAGAGCGGATGAATGTCGGCTTTGAATTTTGTGTCGACGAGTTGATGCGCCTCGATAGTTTGGATATGACGGATCAGCATCGGCAGATTATTCAGCAGCGGGTCAGTGATTCAGATGCTGAGCATATTTTGATTATGCACGGTACAGACGGCATGGTTGAAACCGCTAGTTGGCTTGGGAATATCGGCAATAAGAAAATTATTTTTACTGGCGCTATGCAGCCGGCAGCTTTTTCTGACACCGACGCAGTGTTTAATATTGGCTGTGCAGTAGGAGCGCTTCAGACGGTTGAGGCGGGTGTTTACATTGTTATGAGCGGCCAGGTTTTCGCTGCTGATCAGGTGGTTAAGAATCGTGATGGGCAGTGTTTTGAGGCGGCTGGAACGCGTTGAAAGGCTCTGTGAGAGGGCGAGGCGCGCCGCGCACTAAGGCAGCGTTGTTATGGGGATCCCTCGGCTAGGCTCTGAATGACAACATTAGGCAGGATGACAGATGAGTGGTCGCCCTCGCAGCAAGGTTAATCGAACATAACAAACTCATGGGACCGATAGCCAAGGGGCTGCATGGGTTTGCCGCACCCGCCCAATGGCTTCCTAGCGGCTACTTTCTAATCGCATGACCCACCAGCAATCCTTAAGCACCACAGGTCTCTAGCAATTTTACTCAGCCGCCGCAGCCCTAAGCGCATCCACATACTCCACCCCATGCCCGTGCTCACCAGCAACTTCCGCCAGTGTCTTGCCATCAGGGTTAGTGGCATTAAGGTCGCGCCCTGCCTCTTTAAAAACACCTAAAAAGGTCACAAAATTATCAATATTCATTCCGCGATAAGCTTTTTCCAGAGCGTGAAAGTCATTGCTCACTCCCGCAGGCGCTTGGTAATCTAAAAAGCTTCTTACCCGCTCATCATCAAAGACTTCGCCGAGGACTTTCCCTTTATCTTTTTTCAATGACATGATTTTTCTGATCTCTTAAAGTAGTTCGCTAAGCTTTTGCGCGAGTATTTGATTTACTTGTTGGGGATTGGCCTGGCCTTTTGAGGCTTGCATAATCTTACCCATAAAGCCGCCGAGCTTTTTCTTGCGCTTAGCTTCGTCGCTATTAATGTAGTCGTCCACCATAGCTTGGTTGGCGGATAGTACATCAACAACCATCTGCTCCAGTGCGCCACTATCTGAAACCTGTTTGAGCCCGCGAGCTTCAATAATCTCATCGGCACTGCCTTCGCCAGCCCACATGGCTTCAAACACTTGCTTGGCCATTTTTCCGCTGATGCTGTCGTCGGCAATCCGCGCCACTAGTTGACCCAATTGTTCCGCATTGACAGGGCTCTTGCTAACGCTCAGATCTTCACTGTTTAAACGCGCAGCCAGCTCCCCCATAGTCCAGTTGGCCGTCAGCTTGGCACTACCGGATTTCTCCACAGCAGTTTCAAAAAAGGCTGCCATCGCTGCATCGCTACCAATCACCCCTGCGTCGTAATCGGACAGACCATACTGCTTAATAAAGCGCGCCTGTCTGGCATCCGGTAGCTCTGGCAGATTGCGACGCAGTTCTTCAATGGTTTCATCACTGACAATCACCGGCAATAGATCAGGGCAGGGGAAGTAGCGATAGTCATTGGCCTCTTCTTTGCTGCGCATCGACCTTGCAACTTTGGTATCACCGTTATACAGGCGGGTTTCCTGTTTAATCGTGCCGCCATCTTCGATTAGATCGATCTGGCGCTCCACTTCTTTGGTGATCGCCTCTTCCATAAATTTATAGGAGTTAAGGTTTTTGGTTTCGGTTCTGGTGCCCAGCTCAGTGGTGCCGGTGGGGCGCACGGAGACATTGACATCAAAGCGCATACTGCCCTGAGACATCTCGCCGTCACAGATACCAATTGAGGTCACAATACTGTGAAGCCTTTTGGCAAAGGCGATAGCTTCTTCGGCACTGCTCATATCCGGCTCGGAGACAATCTCGATCAGAGGTGTGCCGGCGCGATTGAGATCTATACCTGAAACACCGTGGCGGAAGTCGCCTTCGTGAAGTGACTTGCCGGCATCTTCTTCCAGGTGAGCGTGATGAATACGCACATTTTTAGTGCTGCCATCCGCCAGTTTGATTTCGACATTACCGCGACCCACTATGGGCTTTTCCAGCTGTGTTGTCTGGTAGCCTTTGGGAGAGTCGGGGTAGAAATAATTTTTGCGCTCGAAAGCGGACTCTTTGCCGATCTCTGCATCAATCGCCAAGCCAAACATCACCGCGTAATGCACCGCTTGCTTGTTGAGCACTGGCAATGTGCCGGGCATAGCCAGATCAATGGCGCAGGCCTGAGTGTTGGCTTCGGCGCCAAAGGCGGTGCTGGCGCCAGAAAAAATCTTGGTTTTGGTGGCCAGTTGCACATGTACTTCGAGGCCGATAACGGTTTCCCAACCTGAATAACTCATTAGGCAACTCCCTCTGGCGTGAGACTGTGCCACTGAGTGGCCTGCTGATACTGATGGGCGATATTTAACATGCGCGCTTCATCAAAGTAGTTACCGATAATTTGTAGGCCAACGGGTTTTTCATCAACCATGCCGCAGGGCACCGACATGCCGGGTAGACCAGCCAGATTAGTGGCGATGGTATAGATATCTTCAAGGTACATGGCCACGGGGTCGTCGCCCTTGGAGCCAAATTTAAAGGCCGGTGATGGCGTGGTGGGACCCATAATTACGTCCACCTGCTCAAAGGCTTTTTCAAAATCTTGCTGTATCAGCTGTCGGACTTGCTGGGCTTTGCCATAGTAAGCCTCGTAGTAACCGGCTGACAGGCAGTAGGTGCCAATCAGGATGCGGCGCTTCACTTCGTCGCCAAAGCCTTCGGCCCTAGTGCGGGTGTACATGTCATTGAGGTCTTTGGGGGCATCGCAGCGATAGCCGTAGCGAACGCCGTCAAAGCGTGACAAGTTAGCTGAGGCTTCGGCTGGGGCAATGACATAGTAGGCCGGTACCGACAAGCCAGTATTGGGAAGGCTTATCTCGACTAGCTCGGCGCCCTGGGCTTCATACTCTGCTAGAGCGGCGCGCACGGCTTTCTCTGTGTCTGGATCCAACCCCTCGGAAAAATATTCTCTGGGTACACCAATTTTTAAACCTTTGATGTCGTCACCCAGAGTGGCGCTGTAATCCGGAACTTCGCGATCTATACAGGTGGAATCTTTATCGTCATAGCTGGCCATGCAGTTGAGTAATATGGCGCAATCTTCGGCAGTGCGAGCCATGGGGCCGCCCTGATCCAGGCTTGAGGCAAAGGCGATCATGCCCCAGCGCGAGACCCGACCATAGGTGGGTTTTAAACCGGTAATGCCGCAGAGTGCCGCGGGTTGACGGATCGATCCTCCAGTATCAGTGGCGGTTGCCCCCGGGGCTAAGCGTGCGGCAACTGCTGCTGCAGAACCGCCGGAGGAGCCGCCGGGAACCGAGTCACTGGCCCAGGGATTTTTCACTGGTCCATAGAAACTAGTTTCATTGGAAGAGCCCATGGCAAACTCATCCATATTAGTTTTACCCAGGACCACAGCGCCGGCCTGTTCGAAATTTTCCACCACAGTGGCATTGTAGGGGGGGATAAAGTTATCCAACATTTTTGATCCACAGCTGGTGCGGACGCCATTGGTGCAGAAGATATCTTTGTGCAGTATGGGTACACCGCAGAGGGCTGGGGCATTGCCTGCGGCCAATCGTTGGTCGGCAGCGGCAGCGGCTTTTAGGGCCTGATCTGCGGTCACCGTAATCACGGCATTGTAGTTGGCATCCAGCTTGGCGATACGCGCCAAAAAGTGCTGAGTTACCTCAACACTGGAAAATTCTTTGCCCTGCAGCCCTTTGACAAGCTCGGCGATAGTGAGGTTATGCATGAGGGACCTGTTTATTCTATGACTTTGGGCACAAGGAACAGCCCTTCTTCGGTATCTGGTGCGATTGCCTGAAGGGCTTCGCGCTGATTGATCTCGCTGACCTCATCTTCACGCAGGCGCTGAGTGGCTTTCATTGGGTGTGACATGGCCTCGACACCTTCGGTGTTTACAGCTTGCAGCTGATCTACCAGTTCGAGGACGCTGCTCAGACGCTGAGACACTTCAGTGATAGTGTCTTCGCCTATGGCGATGCGCGATAACGTGGCCAGTTTTTCGATTTCTTGTCGTTCGATACTCATTAAAATAATCCATCTGTCAGCAGTGGCTTATGGGAGCGGAGCCGCGCCTTTTAGAAAGGCCGTAAGGTACCATAAATGGTCTTGTCAGGTTAAGGGGGCTGGATTGATTAAAGGCTTATTTGTCAGGCTTTTAGAGCAGTATTTTACGAATCCGCCCAACTTCAGGCTAGATAGGCCCGAATGCCATAAAAATACCGCAATTCAGCCAGTGAGCACTTGCTCTACCAGTCTGCCGCTGTTAAATTTAGGCAATTATTTTGCGGCGATTTGCTGCTGGCGCAGAGGCTTAGTTTAAGCGGCCTAACTTACAGGAAAAATAACTAGATGTTTAAGAAACTCCGCGGCTTCTTCTCCAGTGATCTCTCTATTGATCTCGGAACAGCAAACACTCTTATTTATGTTCGCGAAGAAGGAATTGTTCTCAATGAACCTTCGGTTGTTGCTATCCGCCAGCATTTAGGGCAAAAAATTATTGAAGCAGTGGGTGTGGATGCCAAGCGCATGCTGGGTCGTACACCGGGTAATATCACCGCTATTCGTCCACTGAAAGACGGAGTTATCGCTGATTTTCAGGTCACCGAGAAGATGCTCCAGCACTTTATAAAAAAGGTCCATGCCTCGAGCTTTGTTCCCCCTAGTCCCCGTGTTCTTATCTGTGTTCCCTGCATGGCCACGGAAGTGGAGAAGCGTGCGATTAAAGAGTCGGCCTATAGCGCCGGTGCTCGGGAAGTCTATCTAATTGAAGAGCCAATGGCTGCGGCGATCGGGGCTGGCATGCCGGTTGGCGAAGCGGTGGGTTCGATGGTTGTAGATATAGGTGGTGGCACCACCGAAATTGCCATTCTGTCTTTAAATGGCGTGGTGTTTTCTGATTCTGTGCGCATTGGTGGCGATCGCTTTGATGAGTCGATTGTCAATTTTGTGCGCCGCAAATACGGCAGTGTAATTGGTGACAGCACCGCTGAGCGTATCAAGATGGAAATCGGCGGAGCCTATCTGAGCAAAGAGGTTCGCGAAATTGATGTGCGCGGTCGCAACCTTGCCGAAGGTGTTCCGAAAAGCTTTACCCTGAACAGCGATGAGATTCTCGAGTCGTTGCAAGAGCCACTGGCTGGCATTGTGCAAGCGGTAAAGCGCGTGCTCGAGCAGTCGCCGCCAGAGCTGGCCTCGGATATTGCTGAGACCGGTATTGTCTTGACCGGCGGTGGTTCTATGTTACGTGATCTTGATCGCCTACTGACAGCTGAGACTGGACTTCCAGTTATTCTTGCTGAGGATCCACTCACCTGTGTTGCCCGGGGTGGCGGTGAGGCACTTGAAATGATGGATAGCAATAAATTAAATTCGTTAACTTTCTAAGGTTGTCAGTTGCCGGCAGCGTTTTGGTCCCTTAACCAACCAGGGGTTTCAGGTAGCTGCTTTTTCTGAGGTCTGTTTAATCGCTCAAGAATAGTTAGGGGAGGGTTTATGGCAAATGTATTTAACAGATCATCTACGCTCCTGAGAAAACTTCTTGCGGTTATTCTACTCGCTGTCGTGCTGATGATAGTGGATAACCTTACCCCCTGGTTTAAGCCGGCCTACAGCGCTGCCGATAATCTTGTTCGCCCACTCTACTGGATCGCCAATATCCCCCTTCGCGTGCAAGAGTGGAGTGCTAACAGCGTGACGCCGCGCTCGGAAATTGAAAGCGACAATTTGCGCCTCACTAAAGAAAGTCTTATCTATCATGGTCAGCTGCAGCGTATGTCTGATCTGGCCGCCGAAAATATGCGTCTGCGGCGCCTGCTCAATGCTACTGAGTTGCTTCAGGATAGCGTTTTAGTTACTGAGGTGATCGGAGTGTCGGCCAATCCTCTGCGCCATACCCTAACCATTGATCGCGGCACCACAGATGGTGTGTTTGTCGGTCAGCCGCTGCTCGATGCCGAAGGTTTGATGGGGCAGATTATTGATGTGCACAAGGGTCACAGCACGGCGCTATTGATTACTGACAGTAGCCATGCGCTGCCAGTGCAGGTGCTGCGCAATGGTCTGCGCTCTATTGCCGAGGGCGGCGCTGACTACAACCGTTTAAATCTTAAATTTGTCTCGCCCACAGCAGATATTCAAGAGGGCGATAAATTGGTCAGCTCGGGTCTAGGTGGACTTTACCCTGCGGGCTACCCAGTTGGCACTGTGCTAAGTATTGTCCGGAAGCCCGGCGATAACTTTCTTGAAATTGATATTGATCCCTCTGCTGAAATCGATCGCAGCCGCCATCTATTATTGCTTTATACCTCCAGGGACAGCTCTGCGGACGCGGTTGAATAATGGAATCTGACAATCGCGGCATCGCGGTTTGCCTGACGCTTATTCTTGCGGTGGTACTCAGTTTGATGCCCCTCAGTGGTGATTGGATTGTCTGGAAGCCGAATTTTCTTTTGCTTACAGTTATGGCTTGGATTATGCGCTGGCCCAATGGGCTGGGCATTATTTTTGCCGCGTCGGTTGGACTACTGGCGGATCTGCTGCTGCGGAGCAGTCCGGGTCATTCGATGATTGTCTTTGCTCTTTGCGCCGGGGCACTCTCATTGGTTAGCCGCTGGGCCAAGTACCTTTCGATGTTGCAGCGCACCATGTTGATGGCACTGATTATTACTTTGGTGGCGGTACTCGAGGCGAGCATTTTTATGGCTTACGGTCGTCCCTCGGGGATCGAGCACCTACCGATGAAAATTCTCCTGTCGATGCTCGCTTGGCCATTTATTGATCTCTTGATTGCGCGCTCGCAGCCTAGGCGAGGTTGACCTCTATGTCCGAGTCTGTCGCCGATCTTATTCTTGCCTCTGCTTCGCCGCGCCGCAGTGAACTGCTGCGCCAGATTGGAGTGCGTTTCACCATTTTGGCCGCCGATATAGATGAAGCAAGACTGGGGCAAGAGTCACCTGCCGACTATGTGTCAAGGCTAGCCCTTGACAAAGCTCGGGCTGGATATAGCCGCCAGGAACAGAATAGTAGTGGGGATAGAAAGCTGCCCAGCCTCGGAGCCGACACTATTGTAGTTTGTGACGGACAGATTTTCGGCAAGCCCAGAAACGAGGTAGATGCAGCTGCAATGCTAATGGCACTATCTGGCACAGTTCATACGGTGATGACAGCAGTCGCTGTTTCCCAGGGGCCGTGCTCTTCCAGCCGCCTGACAAAAACCCTAGTGCGTTTCCGCACAATTAGTCAATCGGAGTGTCAGACATATTGGCAAACCGGCGAGCCCCAAGGCAAAGCCGGTGGCTATGCAGTTCAGGGGTGTGGCGCGGTGTTTGTTGATCACCTTGAGGGTAGTTACAGCGGCGTGGTTGGCCTGCCATTGAATGAGACCGCCGAGCTACTCGGCGAATTTGGCATACCTGTATGGACATCGCAGCCCTCAGGCTAAAATTGAGAGCTTAGAATCGAGAGCTTAGAGTCTAGAGCTTAGAGTCTAGAGCTTTAACCCATCACAAAATGGAAAAACCATGAGCCAGGAACTGCTAGTCAATATTACGCCCATGGAAACTCGAGTGGCTCTAGTCGAGAATGGTGTGCCCCAGGAAATTTTTGTCGAGCGCAACAATAAGCGCGGTCTGGTGGGCAATATCTATAAAGGCAAGGTGGTGCGAGTACTGCCCGGAATGCAGGCAGCGTTTATAGATATAGGCGAAGCGCGCACGGCTTTTTTACATATAGATGATCTGCTGCCGCGAAAAACCAAACTCAATGCCACGGATACCGGCGAGCCGGATATTCGCAAACTCCTCCACGACGGCCAGCAAATTGCAGTGCAGGTGATTAAGGATCCACTGGGCACTAAAGGCGCACGCCTAACTGCACAACTCTCGGTGGCCTCTCACTATCTAGTGTATATGGTTGAAGGTAAGCACCTAGGTGTTTCTCAGCGCATCGAATCCGAGGAAGAGCGCGAGCGCTTAAAGCTTATGCTCGGTACTATTGTCGATGAAGTCACAGCGGAAGAGAATTTGAAAACCCCTCTCTCTGGTGGTTATATTCTGCGCACCGCCGCCGATGGGGTTGGGGAGATGGAGCTGCGTAACACTGTGCGATTTTTACGTCGCCTGTGGCAGGATATTCTACAGCGTAAAATTAACGCCAAAGCCCCCTGCTGCCTCTACGAGGATCTGCCTCTCTATAAGAGAGTGTTGCGGGATATGGTCGGAACTGAGGTGGAGAAAATTTCTGTTGATTCCCGAGAGGTCTTCGACAAGCTGACCCACTTTGGCAATAAATTTAATCCGGATATGGTGCGCTTACTTGAGCACTATCCTGGTGAGCGGCCACTGTTTTATATGTACGGTATCGAGGAGGAAATCACCAAGGCACTGCAGCGCAAGGTGATGCTTAAGTCTGGTGGTCATATAGTTTTTGATCAGACTGAGGCTATGTCGACCATTGATGTGAACACCGGCGCTTTTGTTGGCCATCGCAATCTCGAAGAGACGATTTATAAAACCAACCTTGAGGCGGCTGTGGTGATTGCCCGGCAGATGCGTATGCGCAATCTCGGAGGTATTATCATTATCGACTTTATTGATATGCATAGCATTGAACATCGCCGTCAGGTTTTGCGGGCACTGGAAAAGGCCCTGGAGCGAGATCCGGTTAGAACAACAATTTCTGGTGTGACCGAACTCGGATTAGTGCAGACTACCCGAAAGCGCACTAGCCAAAGTCTCGGACAGATACTCTGCGAGGAGTGTCCCACCTGTTTTGGCCGCGGCTATGTTAAGTCTGCCGAGTCTATGAGCTATGAGATCTTGCGCGATATACTGCGCGCGGCGCGGGCCTTCGAGTGTGACAGTTTGAGGGTGTTGGCATCGGCGCCGGTGATCGAGAGGTTAACTGACGAAGACTCCGGCCAGGTGGCAGATTTAGAACTATTTATTAATTGCACCATTCAGTTTAGGGTCGAGAGCCTCTATGCTCTTGAGCAGTTTGATATTATTCCGGTTTAAAGAACAGTGACTATGGCGAGTATGGGTACAGCATTTAAGACGTCGCTGCGTTGGCTATGGCTTACGCTATCGCTGCTGATTATCGGTACGGTAATTCTCGTAGTGATTGGTCGCCAGACAATTGCCTATGTGGATAAGGTTCGCGAACCTGTCGAGCAGTTCCTGGCGGAACAGATTGGCCTGCAGGTGGAGCTCGGTGAGCTGCGTGGTGAATGGCCACGTTTGGTGCCGATTATTGAAATCGATAGGCTATCCATTTCTGCTGCTAATGCTGCGGGTAGTGGAAGCCCGGTGCTGCGCTTAGAGGGTGCCCGAGCCGACCTAGATTTATTTAATAGCCTGCTACATGGATCGCCGATCTGGCGCGAGCTGGCAGTTGAAAAGTTAGCGCTTACTTTATTTGAAGATCAGAGTGGACAATGGAGTTTGAAAGGTTTTAGCAGTTCAGGAGACACAGATTTAAGTTTGATTGTTGATCCTCTTTCCTACAGTCGGCTAATTCGTTTTGACGATGTGCAGACGAAATTAGAATTCTACTCTGGCAAAAAAATGGTGCTTGGTGCACGCAATGTGGCCATGGAAAACGCCCAAGATTTTCACCGCGCTGAGCTCAGTGTGAGCCTGTTTGATGATGCCACGTCTCAAGGTGAACAGAATGTTGCCAGTGCAAGTCCGGCTTATCTGCTGATCGAAGGTAAGGGGGATTTAGCGGATATAGAGAGCTTGTCTGCGGAGGGTTATTTCGGTTTCGATGATTTTAATCTCTCCGAACCCCTAGCTGATCTAGTTAGATCACTGATGCCTGAGCTGTTCGCCAATCTTCCCGATTTTAAAGCCAATGCACAGGGGGAGATCTGGGTTGCCCTGCATCCAGGTGGCGCAATCGATTTTGAAGGTAACCTTGCAGTGGGTGAAGTACCCTTAAACTGGTTGGCGGATGTGCCGCCGGTTACCCAGATAAAAACCGATGTTACCGGCTGGTATACCCCGGGCTCGGATTGGGGTGCGCGACTACAGGGCTTCAGTTTTAGCTGGTCGGACACAGCCATTAGACCGCTCAATCTCGTGTTTAATCAGCGTCTGGGCTCTCAGTGGCACGACTTTGATCTATCGGTAAATCATCTCGATCTAACCCTAATGTCTGAACTGCTCTATGCCACTCGAATTGCTGACCAGAAAATTCTCGATATTGTCGACAGGTTGAAGCCTCGAGGTATGGTTGATGCCCTAACTCTGGGACATGATGAGATTGGCTATTATGCGTCGGCCAATCTTCAGGGGCTGGAAATTGCGCCATGGAAAAAAGCACCTGGGGTCAAGGGGCTGGATGGCTATCTGGAGGTCTATGGCAGTCATGGACTGCTGTCAGTTGCAGACAATGACGGTTTCGAGGCGCTGTTCCCGACGGTTTACGAAAACTATCAAACTATCGAAAAAGCTCAGGGAACGATTAACTTCTCTTGGGATGAGGTCAGCAAGCAGCTGACTTTGCGCAGTGATGTGATGCGCGCCGAGTTGGATGCTGGTGTCGCTTCAATACTCTTCTCCATTGAACAGCCGATTCCAGCCAAGGACAATCCGCCATCTGTTAGCTTGCTGATTGGTGGCCGCGATCTGGACGCTAAGAAGCATAAAAAATATCTGCCCTACCGCATGTCGGGACAGCTGCGAAAATGGTTGGAAGAGTCGATTTTGGATGGCCATGTGGATGAGCTTGGTCTATTAATTCGCACCCAGCCACCGCGACTGGATCCGTTGGCGAAGACCACTCAGTTGATGGTAAAAATGAGTGCTGCAGATATCGACTATGCCCCCGATTGGACCGGTATTCGCGATGCTAAAACCCTGTTGCTAGTCGACGATATCTGCACCGAGGCTGAGGTCTACTCAGGAACTGTTGGCGATATTTCCCTCAACGGCGCAACCGTTGTCTACAACAGAATCGGCCCCAGTAACGCTCCGGCCATAACTGTGGCCGCCGATGTGAAAGGCGATCTCAGTGCGGCAATGACTCTGTTGACAGAGTCGCCACTGCAGGGTCGTCTAGGGGCATTAACAGGGTGGGACTACGGTGGCAAAATGACTAGCCAGTTGGATCTGTTGATTCCCCTGCCTACATTGACTGCAGCTCAGCCGGCAGCTGCTGGCGCGGCCCTTGAGGCGCAATACAATGTCGCTGCAATGGTGGAGGACGGTTCCCTGAGCATTCCCGGCGGGCCAATTACTGTTGAGGGGATTAATGGTCCGTTAAATTTCTCTCTGGATAAGGGGCTTTATGGCGACAAAGTTAGCGCTAACTTTTGGCAGAGACCGGTTCTTGCAAGCCTCTTTAAAAGTGATGGAGAACAGAAGATTGCTGTGACGGGCACACTGCTGCCTGAGAGTTTAAATCAGTTGGTAGATTTCTCCTGGCAGGAGGTGGTTGTGGGGGTGGTTACTTTTGACAGCTTGATCACAATTCCCGCAGCTGATAATCAGCAGCAGGTGGCCCCTATAACGTTGCAGATAAACAGCCAGCTTCAGGGAGTTGAGCTGGTTCTTCCTCAACCGTTGGTGAAAACCGCGGCGGAATCGCAAAATCTCACTATGACGCTGTCATTTGCTCCAGAATTTGAGCGCCTACAGGCGACCCTTGCAGGGCGACCTGAGGGGGTGGGCCAGAATCCAGATCTCGATTTCGATCTACGCTTTGACAAAGTAGGCCTAAGTGGTGCGGATATTAGTTATGACCGCGATCCAGAAGAGCCGCAAAAAGGAATTGTACGCGTGTCAGGCCATCTGCCAACAGCTGATTTTGCGCTCTGGCAGCCACTGATAGGTCTTTTTCAGCGCTCTGAGTCCGCAACAAAAGCCAGCTGGATACCTATGTTTGATCTGCGCCTGGACCAGATGGATCTGGCGACACTGCAGTTAAAGGATATTCAAGGCATAGCCTCTCTGCGCGATGGCGTTCTGGATTTGAATTTCGTCACTGACTTGGCTGACGGTCAATTGCTGATGTCGACGGCGAGTGAAGACCAGGTTCCGGAACTCAATCTGACCCGTTTGGTGGTTCCCGGAGTATTACTAGAAAAAAGTGTCAGTGAGTCCACTATAGACCCACGGCAGTTTATCGCTCTGGATTTCTCTGTGGATCGGCTGCAGATTGCCGAGGAGGAGTGGGGCTCAATCGCGTTTGAGTTGCGCCCGGAAATCTCGGGGGCAGCCTTTAGTCAAATCAGGGGCAATCTCTTAGGTATGCAGCCGGGCCTGTTTGATGACCAGCCAGCCACTGAGTTTTTCTGGGGCTTCGACGGCAGCGACTATGCCAGCCGCCTCGTGGGACCCGTGGGTATTGGCAATATCGAAGAGTTTCTCGGTCTGGGTCTGAATGTTCCCAAGGTTGTCGACAGCAAATCTGGACGCTTCATATTTGATCTTGCCTGGCAGGATCAGCCATGGAATATCTCTCGGGATAATCTTACTGGTGAGTTTCAGGTTGAGTTAAAAGAGGGTAGTTTTTATCGCTCTACTGGCGGCGCAGGTGCGGCTCTAAAAATGGTAAGTCTGGTTAATTTTGCCAACTGGTTGCGCCGGTTAAAACTGGATTTCTCTGATGTCACAGGTCAGAAACTCAGCTATAACAGTCTCAGCGGTACCTTAGAATTCAATCAGGGTGTGGCGAGATTTAAGCAGCCTCTGAGAATGGCTATGCCCTCTGGTCGCATGAGTATGGACGGCGAGTTTGATCTGCTCAACGAGGCGGTTGACGCCCGTCTGGTGGCGACCTTGCCTGTGGCCACTAATCTTCCCTGGGTAGTGGCGCTGTTGGGTGGGCTTCCAGCGGCGGCCGGCGTATATGTGACCAGCAAACTAGTAGAAAAACAAGTTGATCGTCTGTCGAGCATTAGCTACACACTCGAGGGTCCCTGGGACGATGTTGAGGTGTCAGTTGATCGTATCTTTGCTGCGGATTTGAAGGATGCGGATACTAAAGGGTCTAAAGGGTCCAAAGCTGATCCAGAGGCAAAAAGAGTTCTTGAGAATGAGCAGTAATAAATCCTTTATCGCCGCAGCTGTCCAGTTGCGGCCGCAAGCATCCTTACAGCAGAATCTAACTGCCGCGGAGACACTGATTAAACAGGCCGCCGAAGCTGGCAGTGGACTGGTGGTGCTACCGGAAAATTTTGCCTATTTGGGGTGTAGCGATCTTACGCAAGTGGGTCTGACAGAGCAGCGCAATGGGCCGGTTTATGAGTTTCTTGCGCAACAGGCCCAGCGACACGGTCTCTGGTTGGTGGGCGGCACTGTGCCGGTTTGCGATGCCAGCTCGCCTAAGCCCTTTGCCCGTTCATGGCTGTTTGATCCTCAGGGTAATCTTGCTCAGCACTACGACAAGATCCATCTGTTTGATGTGGACGTGCCGAAGTCCGCAGGTGAGGTTTTGCAGCGCGTGACATACCGAGAGTCTGACGATTATCGCAGTGCTACAGATGTGGTGGTTGCGGGGACTGAGCACTGTCGGTTGGGTATGAGTGTCTGCTATGACCTGCGCTTTGCCGAACTCTATCGCCAGTTAGCCGATGCCGATGCCCAGGTGGTTGCTGTGCCAGCGGCTTTTACGGCCGCCACAGGCCGCGATCACTGGGAGCTGTTATTGCGAGCGCGAGCAGTGGAAAACCAATTGTTTGTGATTGGCGCCAATATGGTTGACCGAGACCATCCGCGCCGCGGTCTGTGGGGTGGCAGTGCGATTATTGATCCCTGGGGGACGGTGTTGGCTCGGGTTGATGATGAGCCAGGTGTGGCGATTGCGGAGATTAATTTAGATCGGTGGGCGGAGATACGCAGTAAGATGCCAGTTGCCCAGCATCGCAAGCTAGGTGCTTGATTGGTTGAAGGCTTTCTGTTGGCTGAGGGCTTTTTATTGGCTGAGGGCTCTTTATTGGCTGAGGGCTC
>ERZ887851.497-NODE-497-length-39102-cov-11.042257_pt1 | contig 39102 bp, 39 predicted proteins | sample MGYA00521100_ERZ887851 | MGnify/ENA primary metagenome ERZ887851 (study PRJEB32303, sample SAMEA104408602) | aquatic metagenome | biome: Brackish water; feature: Pelagic; material: water | place: Baltic Sea | collected 2014-06-06T16:11:00 | depth 11,444 m ... | reverse complement strand
AAATTTATTTATAAATATATTTAAATGTCAACAAATGCTTTTGTTGGCATTTTTTTTTATAACTATTTTACACTTATTTTTGCGAATCATTGACACATCTTATGCTCGAAAATAAAAACGAATCAAAAACAACTATTTCAGATTTAGGCGAATTTGGTTTAATAGATCATCTTACTAAAAAATTTAAGATTAACCAAAAAAGTACTGTTAAGGGCATAGGTGATGATGCTGCAGTTTTATCAACTGACTCCTCTAAAGAAATTGTGGTTACCACAGATTTGTTAGTAGAAGGAGTTCATTTTGATTTAAGTTATATGCCTTTAAAACATTTAGGATATAAAGCGGTCATTGTAAACTTATCTGATGTCTATGCAATGAATGCGGAAGCAACTCAAATTACAGTCTCTATTGGAGTTTCTAATCGTTTTCCAGTGGAAGCATTGGAAGCATTATATGAAGGAATTCATACTGCTGCCAACTATTATAATATTGATGTTGTTGGAGGTGACACTACTTCTTCAAAAAAAGGTTTAATTATTAGTATTACTGCGATTGGTAACGTAAACAAAAATGAAGCTGTCTTTAGAGATACCGCAAAAGAAGATGATTTATTGGTAGTTTCAGGAGATTTAGGAGCTGCTTATCTAGGCTTACAAGTATTAGAGCGTGAGAAAAAAGTATTTGAAGTAAATCCCCAATCTCAACCAGATCTAGATAATTACACCTATTTAATAGAAAGACAATTAAAACCTGAAGCACGTAAAGATATCTGTGAATTGTTAAAAGAATTAGAAGTAAAACCAACTTCTATGATTGATATAAGCGACGGTTTGTCTTCTGAAATATTACATATTTGCAAGCAATCTAAAGTAGGTTGTAACTTATATGAAGATAAAATACCTTTAGATCAACAAGTGATTTCTACTTGCGAGGAATTTAAATTAGATAGCACTACGATTGCACTAAGTGGCGGAGAAGATTATGAATTGCTTTTTACAGTAAGTATGGAAGACTTTCCAAAAATAAAAGCAAATCCAAACCTTTCTATAATTGGACATATCACTAACGAAAAAGAAGGAATTCATTTAATCACTCGGGGCAATGAAAAAATTCCATTAATCGCTAGAGGATGGAACTCATTAGATAGTGATCAAAAATAATTAAGAAACTCCTTGATGAAAAGCATACTTTAAATTTCACTAATACCAAAGCTCGTTTTATCACTAAATCCTCAAGAAACACCTCCGATAAAGAAGTAAAAAATCATTTGCGTTTTTATGATTCAGAAATTCCTTGGATAAAAGGAAATAAGCTTTTTAGAAATTAAATATCCCTTTAAAAACATCAAATTAAGAGGGCAATACCTGTGGCATAAATTAATTGCTTAGTTGTTTCAATATTTTATTTGAAATACTACCTTTGACCAAATGAGTAAAGCATTGGTTTCTTCACTTTTTAAAAAATCTTCTATCGCTAGAAAACTAGGGGAAGCTATTGCCAATTCTCGAAATTATACCCAAATTTCAGGCTTAGTAGGATCTTCTTATACTCTTGTTATTTCTGAAGTTTTTAAACAAACTGAAAAGCCTTTCTTAATAATTTTAAATAATAAGGAAGAAGCAGCTTATCATCTTAATGACTTAGAAAATTTATTAGGTGAAAAAAATGTGTTATTTTACCCAGGATCTTATCGCAGACCCTATCAAATAGAAGAAACCGATAACGCAAATGTATTATTAAGAGCCGAAGTTTTAAACCGAATTAACTCTCGTAAAAAACTTGCCATCATCGTTTCCTATCCGGAAGCTCTTTTTGAAAAAGTTGTTACCAGAAAAGAATTAGAAAAACACACCTTAAAAATTAGTGTTGGAGACGATTTATCCATCGATTTTGTAAATGAGGTTCTTTTTGAATACCATTTTAAACGAACCGATTTTGTAACTGAACCTGGAGAATTCTCCGTTAGAGGTGGGATTTTAGATGTGTTTTCATTTAGCAATGACATGCCTTACCGGATCGAATTTTTTGGGGATGATGTGGAAAGCATTCGGAGTTTTGATGTAGAAACACAGCTTTCTACAGAGCCTGTAAATAAGATTTCCATCATTCCGAATATGGAAAATAAAATGATGGAAGAAAAACGGACTAGTTTTTTAAAATACATCGCTTCAAAAACGGTGATTTTTTATAAAAATGAAGATATCTTTTATAAAGGAATCGATACTCTTTTTAACCAAGCGGAAGAAGTCTTTAAAAAATTGGATGGCGAAATAAAACAAAAAAATCCAAGTCAATTGTTCTGTTCTTCAGATTTAATAAAAAATGAATTAGAGGATTTTACTAAAGTTCAGTTAATAACTACTTCAACCGAAAGTGATATTAACTTCAAAACGCAGCCACAACCTTCCTTTAACAAACAATTTAATTTATTAATTGAGAATTTAAATTCCAATACTCACAAAGGATTTAAAAACTATATTTTCTGTAGTAGCGAACAACAAGAGCGTAGGTTTCATGATATTTTTGAAGACACCGAACAGCATGTAGATCAATTTGAAACCGTTGTATTTTCATTATTCCAAGGATTTATTGATAGTGAGCAAAAAAACGTTTGTTATACCGATCATCAGATTTTTGAACGTTATCATAAATTTCAATTAAAAAACGGATACGCCAAAAAGCAAGCAATTACTTTAAAGGAATTAACCAATTTAGAAGTTGGAGATTATGTAACTCATATCGATCACGGGATTGGAAAATTTGGTGGACTTCAAAAAATAGATGTAGAAGGGAAATTACAAGAAGCCATTAAGTTAATTTATGGAGAACGTGATATTTTATACCTCAGCATTCATTCACTTCATAAAATATCTAAGTACAACGGTAAAGACGGAACCACTCCAAAAATATACAAATTAGGAAGCGGTGCTTGGAAAAAATTAAAGCAAAAGACCAAAAAACGAGTTAAAGAAATTGCCTTTAACTTAATTGAATTATACGCAAAAAGAAGAACCTTAAAAGGTTTTGCATACGATCCCGATTCTTATTTACAACATGAATTAGAATCCTCTTTTATGTATGAAGATACACCAGATCAAATTACTTCGACAGAAGATGTAAAACGTGATATGGAAAATGAACGTCCTATGGATCGTTTGGTTTGTGGTGATGTAGGATTTGGAAAAACCGAAGTTGCTATTAGAGCAGCTTTTAAAGCAGTAGACAATGGTAAACAAGTTGCGATATTAGTTCCTACCACTATTTTAGCATTTCAACATTTTAAGACGTTTTCTGAACGTTTGCAAGAAATGCCCGTAAATGTAGATTACCTCAACAGGTTTAGATCTACCAAACAAAGAACAACTGTTTTAGAGGGATTAAAAAATGGAACTTTAGATATTGTAATCGGCACCCATCAATTAGTAAGTAAAGCAGTCGAATTTAAAGACTTGGGCTTATTGATTGTTGATGAAGAGCAAAAATTTGGTGTAGCCGTAAAAGACAAACTTAAATCCATTAAACAAAATGTAGATACCTTAACATTAACTGCAACCCCTATACCTAGAACCCTTCAGTTTAGTTTGATGGCTGCAAGGGATTTGTCCATTATTAGTACACCACCGCCAAATCGATATCCTGTTGAAACCAATGTGGTTCGTTTTTCTGAAGATACCATTAGAGATGCTATTCGTTATGAAATTTCAAGAAATGGTCAAGTGTTTTTTGTTCATAATCGCATTGAAAATATTAAAGAGGTTGCGGGAATGATACAACGTTTAGTTCCGGATGCAAAAATTGGTGTTGGGCATGGTCAAATGGAAGGGAAAAAGCTAGAACAACTCATGTTAGCTTTTATGAATAATGAGTTTGATGTATTGGTTTCTACCACCATTATTGAAAGTGGTTTAGACGTTCCAAATGCAAATACCATTTTTATAAATAATGCTAATAATTTTGGCTTATCCGATTTACATCAAATGCGTGGACGTGTGGGTAGAAGCAATAAAAAAGCGTTCTGTTATTTTATCACGCCACCTTATTCTGCAATGACCGATGATGCACGTAAACGTATCCAAGCCCTAGAACAATTTAGCGAATTAGGAAGTGGCTTAAACATCGCCATGAAAGATTTGGAGATTAGAGGAGCTGGAGATTTATTAGGTGGAGAACAAAGTGGTTTTATTAATGAAATAGGCTTTGAAACGTATCAAAAAATTCTTGCTGAAGCAATTGATGAGCTTAAAGAAAAAGAGTTTAAAGATCTTTATTCGGGTACTGAACATGAACTGAAAGATTTTGTAAAAGAAACGGTAATTGATACCGATTTTGAATTGCTTTTTCCAGATGATTATGTAAATAATGTCACAGAAAGATTAAATCTTTACAACAAATTAGGAGATTTAAAAACGGAAGAAGAACTTCAAAAATATGAAACAAATTTAATAGATCGTTTTGGAGAACTTCCTATTCAAGCGGTAGATTTACTTAATAGTGTCCGTATTAAATGGATTGCAATTGCTATTGGAATTGAACGAGTTATTATGAAACAAGGCAAGCTTGTTGGTTATTTTGTAGCCGATAAAGAAAGTTCCTTTTATCAAAGTCCTATCTTTTCAAAAGTAATTCAATATGTACAAAACAATCCTGGTTTCGTTAAAATGAAAGAAAAAAACACTCGAAACGGACTGCGTTTAATTATTACCTTTGAAAACATTACAACTATAAACAAAGCTTTACAGTCTTTATACCCTATTTTGGTTTAATTATTGCAAATATCTAGTAAATTAGAAACTATGAAAATTAATAAGATACTTTTTTTATTACTATTTTTTCCAACCATTATTTTTTCGCAACACACTATTAAAGTAACCTTTTCTCCTGAAAAAGATTTTACCTGGGCGATTTTATATAAAAATGCACCTACAAATACGAAATACATTGCACAAAGTAGAATAGTTGATGGAGATTTAGTTTTTAACCTCGATAAAAAAGCGACAACAGGGATTTATAAACTGGTGTATGCGGTTCCGCAAAATGATTATAATTTTGATATTATATATAACGGTGAAGAAGATATTGAATTGACATTTAATTTGACAGATGGTGCTGTTTTTCAGAAATCTAATGAAAACATTATATTAAACTCTTATTTAACCGAAATGGCATTGCTAGGAAAGGATTTAGAGACTAAATATTTAAAAGAAAATTTAGATGCAACTACCATAACTTCCATTTTTGAAAAACAGAAAAATTTACAAAAATCCTACGAAGAAAAATCTGAAGGGACATTAGTTCAGTATTTTATTAAGGCAAATCAACCCTACATTCCTAATGAATTTGAAACTGCAGCCAATTATATTAAAAACGCAACTACCAACTATTTTACGAACATTCAATTTAATGATGAAGTATTACAAAGTTCTAATTTTTTAATTGAAAAATCGCTAGCTTATATAACCGGAATAGAAACTGAGGGAATGTCTAAAGAACAATCCCTTAACAAAAACGTAGATAAAGTTGCAGCTCAAACCAGGTCATTAGATCTTAATTTTCAAAAATATTTTATGGGAATGTTATGGGAAAATCTAGTGAGCTATAACCTGATAACCACTGCTAATTATTTAGCTGAACGATATTTAATACCAATAGCTAATCAGTTAAATGATACTATTCTTGTTTTAAAATTGACTCAATTTAAAAATTTATCTATTGGAAATCCAGCACCCAATTTTATTTTGGATGATGGAAGTGGCAAAAAACTAAGTGAATTGGATATTGCAGAAAACTACATTCTTGTTTTTTGGAGTAGTGGATGTTCACATTGCTTAAAAGAGATTCCACAATTATACCAATTAAGTCAAGAACTTAATAGTACCAAATACAAGATAATTGCTGTAGGCTTGGAAGAAGACACTTTTAAATGGACGAATGAAATTGTAAAATATCCTAATTTTATTAATGTCATTAAATTAAAAAAATGGAATAACACCATTGTAAGTGATTATGCACTTACGAGTACACCCACCTATTTTGTGCTAGATAAAGACAAAAAGTTTTTAGAAAAACCCGAAAGTTTTGATGCTTTAAAAGCATATTTAAAAAAATAAAAAAGGTTTTTAGAAATGATAAAAAGCATTTTCAAAATGATCAATCTTTTCAATCGTTTTGTTTTTGATTACCGCTATTATATCAAAACGTACTTCCATGTCTAAGTCATTCGAAATCACATATTCGTTAGCTGCTTTTACCAATAATTTTATTTTTGAAGGAGTTACAAATTCCTGAGGATCTCCAAAAAAATCACTATTTCTTGTTTTTACCTCAACGACCACCAAGGTGTCTTCGCCTTTTTTTGCAATGATGTCAATTTCTGCTTTATCAAAATAATAATTTTGAGCTAAAATTTCATAACCATTTTTCAATAAATAAACAGCTGCTAACTTCTCTCCTAATTTTCCAAGTTCGTTGTGATGTGCCATTGTACTCTCTGCGGAGGCAGGAATCTTATTAATTATTGATATTTTCTATCTTTAAACTTCAATTTAACATTTGTTTTGTCAATCTCCAAACTAACTTCCCTTCCCATAATAAGCGCTCTATTATCTTCCACATGACCAGCAGGAAAATTAAAGGCAATCGGGAAATTATAATCTAAACAAATACTCAAAATGATCTCTTCAGCAGATTTCCCAAAAGGGATTTCATTATCATGCAATTGAGTCATCCCTCCTACTATTAATCCTTCTAATTCATCAAACGTTCCATTGCGTTTCAAATTTTGAAGCATCCGATCGATGTGATATAAATATTCATCTAAATCTTCAATAAACAGAATTTTCCCTTTGGTCTTTAATGCTGAAGGACTTCCGCAAAGCGAATATAAAATCGATAAATTTCCTCCTATTAATTGTCCTGAAGCTTTTCCTGTACTATTATTCTTTTCTGAAGGAATCTTTATTCCATACTGCTCACCAAAAAGAGTTGCTTTAATAGAATTGATGGTTACTTCCGGTTTTGTTTCAATGGAAACTGGCATTTGAGCATGTAATGTTTCGATTCCTAATTGATGAATGTGAGAATGCAACACGGTAACATCACTATAACCAATAATCCATTTAGGATGCTTTTTAAAATTAGAAAAGTCCAATTGATCAATAATTCTTACCGTTCCATAACCGCCACGAGCACACCAGACAGCATCGATTCCAGGATGATCTAACATCGCTTGAAAATCGGAGGTTCGCAATTTATCATTGCCTGCAAATTGATGCTCTTCAGCCTCAATAGATTTTCCTAAAACTACTTTTAATCCCCATTTTTTTAAAATAGTAATGGCTGGAATTAATTCCTTTTTAGAGATTTTTCTAGCTGTTGAAACGATGGCAACAGTAGCTCCTTCTTTTAAATAGTTTGGGCTAATCATATTTTTATTTATAACTTCAAAGTAATAAAAAATTAAACTTTTTACGTTAATATTTAGTCATAGAATTCAAAAATCACATAATTTAAGTATCTTTTGTTCTTAAATTCTTTTGAGAAACCACCGAGTACATCCATAAATAAAATCCGTATTTTTGCAGTTCAAAATTGAGTATGCAACATTCACCAAAAAGGTTTACCATAACGGCAGCTTTACCTTATACCAACGGCCCTGTACATATTGGGCATTTAGCAGGCGTATATGTTCCTGCAGATATTTATTCACGTTTTCAAAGAATGCAAGGTAACGATGTTGCTTTTGTTTGTGGAAGTGATGAGCATGGAGTTCCTATTACGATAAAAGCTAAAAAAGAAGGAATCACACCTCAACAAGTGGTGGATAAATACCATGCCATTATTAAACAATCGTTTCAGGATTTTGGGATTATCTTCGATAACTATTCGCGTACTACAGCAAAAGTACATCACGATACGGCTTCCGAATTCTTTAAAAAATTATACGAAGACGGTAAGTTTATCGAACAAATTACAGAGCAATTCTACGATAAAGAAGCAAATCAATTTTTAGCAGATCGTTTTATTGTAGGTACCTGCCCTAAATGTGGATTTGAAGAAAGTTATGGAGACCAATGTGAAAGCTGTGGAACCTCTCATAATGCTATTGATTTAATCAACCCTAAATCTTCTATCACCGGAAACACACCTTCTTTAAAAGAAACAAAACACTGGTTTTTACCTTTAGATCAATACGAACCATGGTTAAAAGAGTGGATTGTAAAAGGACATAAAAAAGATTGGAAAGCCAACGTTTATGGACAATGTAAATCTTGGATAGACGATGGATTACGACCTAGAGCCGTAACTAGAGATTTAGATTGGGGAATTCCTGTACCTATTGAAGGTGCCGAAGGAAAAGTATTGTACGTTTGGTTTGATGCTCCCATTGGTTATATTTCTGCCACGAAGGAATGGGCAGAAAAAGAAGGAAAAGATTGGGAGCCTTATTGGAAAGACGAAAACACCAAACTGCTTCATTTTATAGGAAAAGATAATATTGTATTTCACTGTATTATTTTCCCGAGTATGCTAAAAGCAGAAGGAAGTTATATCGTACCTAACAATGTACCCGCCAACGAGTTTTTAAACTTGGAAGGGAATAAAATTTCTACCAGTAAAAACTGGGCAGTATGGTTGCATGAATATTTGATAGATTTTCCAAATCAGCAAGATGTGTTGCGGTATGCATTAACAGCAAATGCTCCTGAAACAAAAGACAACGATTTTACATGGTCAGATTTTCAAGCAAGAAATAATAATGAATTAGTTGCCATCTTCGGAAACTTTATCAATCGTGTGGTGGTATTAACCAATAAATATTACGACGGAATTGTTCCAGAACCAGCTTCATTTTCTGAAGTAGATATAGCAACCTTAACCGAGTTAAAAGCATATCCTAATGTGATTGAAAGTTCTATTGAACGGTATAGATTTAGAGAAGCCCAGGCAGAATTAATGAATGTGGCTCGTTTGGGAAATAAATATTTAGCCGACGAAGAGCCTTGGAAGAAAATTAAAACGGATGAAGAAAGAACCAAAACCATTATGTTTGTTTCCCTTCAGATTGCAGCTGCACTAGCAGTTTTATCTGAACCTTTTTTACCATTTACCGCTAGTAAATTAAAAAATATGCTTTCTCTAAATGAACTTAATACTTTATGGAGAGAGGTTTCTACTAAAGAAGTTTTGATCCCTGCCCATCATCAAATTGGAAAAGGCGAATTGCTTTTCAGTAAAATTGAAGACGAGCAAGTACAGCAACAATTAGATAAATTAGAAGCTACTAAAAAAGCAAATGAAGCCATGAATAAAACTCCAGAACCTCAAAAAGACACGATTCAATTTGACGATTTTACCAAATTAGATATGCGAGTTGGAACAATTTTGGAAGCCGAAAAAATGGCTAAAACCAAAAAGTTACTCATCTTAAAAGTAGATACAGGCATTGATGTTCGCACCATTGTTTCTGGTATTTCAGAAAGTTTTTCGCCTGAAGAAATTATAGGAAAAAAAGTAACCATATTGGTAAACTTAGCACCAAGAGCTTTGCGAGGAGTCGAAAGTGAAGGAATGATTTTAATGACAGAAACTCCTGAAGGTAAATTGGTGTTCCTAAATCCTGATGAAGATGGTCTAATCAATGGAGCGAAGATTAGTTAATAATTTCGATGTCAGCGAACAGGTGCATTTACATCAACAAATTATTGTAGTCAGAAAACGGCTGCAATTAAAACTGCACTAAAAAAACTAGAAAGTTGGTGCTTTTAGCAATATTTCTTTTCCATTCTTTTTAGACATTTATGTGTTAAAGCTAGTAATTATAAAAAATCTACTACTTTTGCTTTTTTAATTATTCTTTTTTTAACCTTATAATTAGTATAGCATGCAACTGTACAATACCCTAAGCGCGAAAGAGAGAGCAAACTTATTGGAAGAAGCGGGAGAAGACCGCTTAACGCTTTCTTTTTATAAATATGCCAAAATTGGCAATCCAGAACTTTTAAGAAACTATTTATTTGTAGCATGGGACTCCCTTGAAGTCTTGGGACGTATTTATGTAGCAAATGAAGGGATCAATGCACAATTGTCTGTGCCTGCCAAAAAATTTAAAAAGTTTAAATATTTTTTGGATAGTATCTATTTCTTAGAAAATTGCCGTTTGAACATTGCTGTAGAGCAAGACTTAAAATCATTTTTAAAACTAAAAATAAAAGTACGTGACAAAATTGTAGCTGATGGATTGAATGACGACACCTTTGATGTAACTAATATAGGCGTTCATGTAGATGCTTCAACATTTAATAATTTGATGGAAGACCCAGATACGGTCTTGGTAGATATGCGTAATCACTATGAGAGTGAAATTGGGCACTTTAAAAATGCTGTCACTCCCAATGTAGATACATTTCGAGATTCTCTAGATATTATTGAAGAAGATTTAAAAGATCATAAAGAAGATAAAAAATTGGTAATGTATTGTACAGGAGGAATACGTTGTGAAAAAGCGAGTGCCTACTACAAACATAAAGGCTTTAAAAGTGTATTTCAATTAGAAGGCGGTATTATTGAGTATACCCGTCAAGTAAATAGTCAAGGATTGGAAAATAAATTTTTAGGTAAAAATTTTGTTTTTGATCACCGCCGTAGCGAACGCATTAGTGATGATGTGATATCCAATTGTCACCAATGTGGTGAAGCTTGCGACACGCATATAAATTGTGCCAATGAAGGATGTCATTTACTCTTTATTCAGTGTGAAGTTTGTTCCGAAAAAATGGAATATACTTGCAGCAAAGAATGTTATGAGATGATTCAATTGCCTTTTGAAGAACAAAAAACATTGCGAAAAGGCAAGTACGCAAGTAATAAAATTTTCAAGAAAGGCAGGTCCTCTAAATTGTTCTTCAAGAAATAAATAGGTTTATTTTGAAGAGAGTTTTAGAGTATATTCTTTTTTTTACTCCACAAGTAGATTAGATTGACTTTTAAAACGACTCCAAAGAGTCTACTTTTTAATTTCTAAGTGGCGAACCTTGATTTTGATTTATTGGACCTCCTCCATTTCTTGGTGGCGGACCTTTATGCAGCGCATCCATCACAATTTTTTTAAATTTTTGTTTTTGAGGAGCATTACAAATTTCTTGAATTGCTCTAAAATGATTGAAAACCTCTAAATCTTTATTTTTGTTATTTTCTCCTATTAAAGAACTTATCCTTTCTATTTCTAATGGATTGATATTTTTTTCAGAAATCTTACTAAATAATTGATTTTTTAACTGTTTCTGTTCTTGGTCCAGGCGCCTCATTCTTTCTCGATGATTTTTTCCTAAACCTTTAAATTCTTGCATTTGATTTGTATTAAAATTTAATTCTTTTACAATAAATTGTTCTGGGTTGTTTCTTGGCCCATTTCGGTCTGGTTTTCCAAGGTAGTCATATAAAAAAAAGCCATTAGCAATAATTAGGAATGTTAATAAAACGTATAGAATTGTGTTTTTAGTCATCGCTATTTAATTTAAAATTGAAGTTTCAGAATTGGCAGATAAACTATAATTTTCAGCAAAATTGGAAACATTGCTATCATAGGTCGTGGATTTTAATTGAATAAAGGCAAAAATATTTAAAGCAATCACACAAACTAAAGAAGCTAATTGAAGCTTTGGTGTAAACCAAGAAAAAACAATTTTATCCTCTTCTACTTCAGCATCAAATAATTTGCGCATTGTTTTATCTTTAAAAAAAGGTGATGTCTTAATATCCTGAATATGGTCTATAGATTCAAAAGTGCTTTTAACCTCTTCTGCTATGTTATTGTTTGTGTTCATATTATATTTTTAGATGGGCTTTTTTGAAAAACCTTGCGTCAAACTTCATTTTTATAATAATATTCTAATTGTTGCTGTAAATTCTTTTTTGCTCTAAACATCAATGATTCAATAGATGACATACTTTTCTCTGTTATTTCACTAATTTCATTATAACTTTTCCCATCTACTTTATGCAGGGTAAAAACTACTTTTTGAGATTCCGGTAATTGATTGATAGCCTTAAATATCGTGGCACTTTTTTCTTTGTTTTCTAACAAAACTCCAGGATGGTTAAACTCAGTAAAGTAATTGGTTTTATCGAAGGGTATTTCATTTCCAAAAATGGATTGCATATAAGCAAATCGCTTTTTAGCGTTCTTTTTACGAATAAATTCTAAACATTTATTGGTAGTAATTCTATAGATCCAAGTAGACAATTTAGACCTAGCCTTAAATTTTTTAATGGATTTAAAAACCTCTACAAAAACTTCCTGTGCGATATCTTCTGCATCTTCTTTGTTAGGAACAAATGAAATACAGGTTGCAAAAACCTTTTGCTCATAATCATCTATCAATTGACTATACGCTTTTCGGGTTCCTTGACCTAATTCGTTTATAAATTTTTCTTCTAACAATAATTGACTTATTGGTCTAAAATAATAATAATTTTATAAAACAGGGTTTTATAAACCTTTTAGATGCAACTTTTATAAAAATATTGCAATGATGAAAATCTTTATCCAGTTCATTTTATTTTTCTTCTTTTAAAGATAAATTCCTCTATGATTTTAAAATAATACGATTGCTTAATTTACTTAAGAAATCAATCTTTCATATAGGGTGCTTTTTCTCAACCATTTTAATGTATTATGACGTAAATTGTTAATATCATTATTTATTAAACCCAAAATAAAATCCAATTCTTAGATTCATATGATTAACCTCCAATAGTAATCATGCTTCTATTTTTAGAATGTAAATCGGGTTCTTTAAGTTTTTCCAGCGTGTCCATTCCGCCCCGAATTTTAAATTTACCAAGCACTGCTTTTTGGACAATGGGCTCAATAGATTTTCCTTTCCTAAAAGAAGTTAGTAAATCTGATTCTGTTGCTGAAAACAAACAGTTTTTCAATTTTCCATCTGCTGTTAAACGCAGTCGATTACAGGAGTCACAAAATGGATTGGTAACAGAACTAATGATGGCAAAACTACCTTTGTAGTCTTTTATTCTATAGTTTTTAGAAGTGTCATTTTCGGCATCTTTAATTCGTTCTACATTTTCAATGGGAAAATGATTATTAACTCGTTCTAAAACTTCAGCATACGAAACCATCTTCTTTAAATCCCATTTATTGCCATCAAAAGGCATAAACTCAATAAACCGAAATGAAATAGGAAGGTATTTGGTTAAATTGATAAAGTCTATAATCTCATCATCATTAAATCCTTTTATTAAAACTGCATTTATCTTTACATTAAATCCATTTTCAATAAGTAATAGAATGTTTTTATAAACTTTCTCAAACTGATTTCGCCGAGTGATTTCTTTAAATTTAGTTTCAGATAAGGTATCTAAACTAACATTGATATTAAGAATATTATTTTCTTTTAACACATTAATGTATCTATCTATGGTAATTCCGTTGGTAGTAATAGCAAGCTCTATTGGGAGGGAAGCTAATTTTTTTAGTATTACAGAAATATCCTTCCGAACGAAAGGCTCTCCACCGGTCAATCTAATTTTAGAAACCCCATGTGCAACAAAGGTTTTAGCGATGGTAAAGATCTCTTCAAAAGTCATTATATGTGACTTAGGCGATAGTGGAACTCCTTCTGCTGGCATACAATAGGTACAGCGAAGATTACATCGCTCGGTTAATGAAATGCGTAAGTAGGAATGTTTCCTCTTAAAAGTATCGGTTAATATGTTTTTTTGCTCTTTCATGTGTCTTTAATATTTAAAAATTTGGTCACATGCGGTTCGCTATTAACCATTCCTTTAGTGATAAAAATTTTTAACATGCTCGTTTCATTAATCGTGACGTGCACCTTTTAAAATTCTGAAAATATGTAATACGGCAGGAAAAATAGCATCCATTGATTCTTTTGCGCCATTAGTAGATCCCGGTAGTGCTATAATTAAAGTGTTTCCTATGGTTCCTGCAACACTTCTAGATAACATGGAATATGGAGTTCGATCTTGCCCATAGGTTCGAATTGCTTCTTCAATTCCTGGTATTCTACGTTCAAGTAAAGGTAATAATGCCTCCGGAGTTACATCTCTTTTAGAAAGTCCTGTTCCTCCTGTATAGATGATTAAATCAATATCTTGTTTATGATACTGAATTACTTTTTCTTGTATAATTTCATTTTCATCTGGAATGATAACATACTCAGTTATTGATACCTCACATTCTTCTAATTTTTTAATAATTGCTTTTCCTGCTTTGTCTTCTTTTTGTCCTGCTGAAATAGTATCGGAACAAACAATTACCGCAGCATTTAAGTCTTTTCTAAAGCGATCTTTAAAGTCGGATTTACCTCCTTTTTTTTCTAATAATTTAATTTGATGTATTTCAATTCCTTTATCAATTGGCTTCAACATATCGTACATGTTTAAAGCCACAACACTGGCTCCATGCATTGCTTCTACTTCAACACCAGTTTTATAAATGGTTTTAACTGTAAATAAAACGGTAATCTCTAAACCGTTGATTTCATATTCAATTCCTGCAAATTCAATAGGCATTGGATGGCAATCGGGAAGGAGTTCAGGAGTTTTTTTGACTCCTAATAATCCTGCTGCTTTACTCATAGCAAATACATTCCCTTTTGGAACGGCATCATTTTTTATAGCTTCGATTGTTTCGGATTTGCTCACCTTAAGAATTGCTTGTGCGGTAGCAATTCTTAAGGTGCTGCTTTTATGTGTGATATCTACCATGTTTAAAAAATTGTTTATTTGTTTAATCGTTGATTCGTTTAATTAAGAATTAACCTTCCATTGATGACTCTCATCCTCAAAAATTTCTTTTCCAAATACAGGAACATTTGCTTTTATCTCTTCTACAATAAATTCGATTGCAGGAAACACTTCTTTCCGTCTCGGGGAAGAAACAAAAACAAACAAGCAAATTTCTCCAGTGTTTACTTTTCCAATACTGTGATAAATGTGCATACAATTAAGGTCAAACTTATCGAATGCGGCTTCTCTAATTTCATGAAATTTTTGATTTGCCATATCTTCATAAGCAGTATACTCTATTGCGGCAACAATTTTCCCATCTACTTCATCTGCTCTCACCTGACCTAAAAAAATATTATGGGCTCCAATACCCGTTTTAGATTGGTGTTTTGCGATGGAGTCCCCAATAAATTGCGAAGAAATTGCTCCTTCTTTAAATACGTTTTTCGGTTTTTTATTTTCCATTATTGTTTATAAATTCTATGATTTCTAATGCCCCTTCTTTGATGCTGTAACTATTATTAATGCGATGTTTTTGTAAAATAGAAACAGCAGATTTACTCCTAATTCCTGCTTGACAAAAAATCACTTTCGTTTTTTCAGAATCAATTTTATCCAAATTGTTTTCCAACTCACTTAAAGGAAGGTAGACTGGATTAAGGCTTGTTATTTTTGGCTGTTCATCGCTTTCACGGACATCTATAAATTGCAGATTTATATTTTTGAATGCTTCTTTAATTGAAATTTCAGGGATGGAAATAGTACAATCAAACTCTTCAGACAAAGTATTAAAAAAGGGTTTATTATTGAGCCCTTTTTCAATTTCCGCTTCAGATTTATTAATTTTTAAAGAGGTGGTTTGTGCTGTTAATGCATTATAATAAAGCAGCTTTCCAGAAAGTACATTTCCTAGTTCTAGAATAATTTTAAGCACTTCATTGGCTTGCATGGTTCCAATAATCCCGGGTAAAACCCCCAGTACGCCAATCTCAGAACAATTAGGAACACTACCCTTTTCTGGAGGTGTAGGGAACAAACATCTATAACTCGGACCCTCTTTATAATTAAACACAGAAACTTGTCCTTCAAACTTGTAAATGCCTCCATATACCAAAGGTTTTTCGGCAAGTATAGAAGCGTCGTTTACTAGATATCTAGTTTCAAAATTATCAGTTCCATCTACAATTATGTCGTAATTTTTAAAAAGGGCTACTGCATTTTTATGCGTTAATCTTTTTGGGTATGTGTTTATGGTAATGGTATTGTTTAAATCTTCTAAACGTTCTTTTGCCGCAATCGCTTTATTAATTCCCAATACGGAAGTGCCAAAAAGAACTTGCCGTTGTAAATTAGATTCAGAAACCACGTCAAAATCTATAATTCCTAAGGTGCCGATACCAGCCCCAGTAAGATATTGCAAGACAGGACAACCTAGTCCACCAGCTCCTATAACTAATACTTTAGCATTAGAAATTTTGTCTTGTCCCTGTTGTCCGATTTCGGAAAGTATAGTATGTCTGTTATATCTACTCATAATTTCAACCCCCTGCAAAAGGGGGTAATAAAGCGATTTCTGTTGCTGTTACAGTCGTTTTATTAGTTGTTAGTTCATTATTCTGTGCGACTTGAAAATCTTTAATTTTTAATGCTTCATATTTTTGAAATAAAACATCTTTTAAATCTGAAACATTAGCCCCAGAAAACTCAATCTCCTCCTCATTACATTGTGTAAGTTCAGCTAAAAGGCCAAAATATTTAATGGTTAATTTCATGGCTCTATCTCGTTTAAATTTTTAAGTGTATTTATATTTGATGTGAATCGATCTTGATTTTTAGTAAGAACGATGGTCTTTACTTTTACATGGGTTAAAGCAACCCGCAAACGCCTCTCTCCATCTTTTAATAAAGAATAAAACACTTCTTTGCTTTGTTTTTTATACATCGCAATTAAGGGCATGGATTTCCCATTACTTTCTAATTGAACAACCTCTGTATGATCCTCAATCCCATCAATCAATAGGGTTAATGTTTCTGAATTTATTAAAGGGACATCACAACTAATCACTAAATTATTTTCAGTCTCGGAATAATCTAAACCTGTATACACCCCAGCTAATGGCCCTGCATTTTCTATTAAATCGCCTACTCTTTTTATTAATATAAAATCGTTCTCTGAGCGATGTCGAAGAGCAAAAACATCATAATCCGGATTATTACTCACGATAATGATTTCATCTACTAAAGGTTGTAATGCCTCAATAATATGCTGAACAAAAGATTTGTTTTTATACAAAACAAACCCCTTGTCGGTTCCCATTCTTGAGCTTTTCCCACCTGCTAAAATTATTCCCGTTATGTGTTTTTTGTTTTTCATTTAAACATAGAATAATTTAACTGAGGCCAATACAAGCACAAAGGCTAATAAGTATCTCAAATTTTGATTGTTCATTTTTTTACTGCCATAATAGGCGCCAAAAAACCCACCTATTAAAGCAATTGCAACCAATCCAAAAGACTGAACACTCAAACTAACCCCAGAACCTATTTGTCCTATGAGTGCTCCAGCGGAGTTCACCCAAATAAATAAGGCAGAAACCGCCGCAGCTTCTTTCATTTTGCCCCAATGCAATAAAAGTATTATTGGACTAAGTATAATACCACCACCAATTCCTATTAACCCAGAAAAGAATCCAATGATACCTCCAATCAATAGGCCTTGCCATAATTTAATGTCTCTAATTTTAGTGCTTTCTTTTCCAAAAACGTTTAACATTTTTAGCACAGCAAAAATTAATAAAACCGCTAAAACTTTTTTATAAATAGTTGTATCAACCTCAATATAGCCTCCTAAAATGGACATTGGTATAGAAGCAATTGCAAAATATAGAAACAGTTTTTTATTAAAGTAGCCCTCTTTATAATAATAATAAAAGGCGATGGCAGCAACAAAAAGGTTTAGAAGTAATGCAGTGGGTTTCATCAACCCTGGAGTTACCGAAAATAATGCCATTAATGCCAAATAACCACTTGCGCCACCATGACCTACACTAGCGTAAAAAAAAGATACGATTGGCAGGATTAACAAGAAAAGCCAAATATGTTCAATATCTAAAATCATTTTTAATAGTACTTAAAAGTGTTCTAAAGTTATAAGTGTCTAAAGTTTATTAGCAATAGATGTAAAGATTACTAGTAACTCTTTCGCTTCTTGTTTAATATTATATATATTGGTTTTTTCAGACCAATTCATTGTTTCAATTATTTCTAACCAGTAATTGGTTTCACTTGCCTCACTTTCACAAATTTTTATTTTATTTTTAAAATCTTTTTTACTTCTAGACCTATTTGCTTCTCTATAATTTGCAGCTATACTAGTGCCAGATTTAGTTATTTGATTTTTTATAACAAGAGATTCAGAAGTTTTAGGTAATGAAATAGAAAGCTTAATAATTTCAATTGAAAATTTTAAAGTTCTTTTCTATAATATTTTTGCAAACTCCTTATTGTCCATTTTTTTAACTTTAGTACATTCTAAGTACTTTTTACTTTAAATACTTTTTTAAAGGTTATTTATTTTTTCAATTTGAGCATCTAAATGATTCCAACAATTCTTATTAATATCATCAAAAGCTATAATTAATTTCTTCCCATATTCTGTTAATACCGCGCCACCACCACCTTTCCCACCTATACTTGTGATGGTAACTGGTTTTATACTTGATTTATTTACAGCATCAATTAAAGTCCAAGCTTTTTTATAAGACATTTGCATGCTTTTCGCTGCTTTTGAAAGAGATCCGGTTTCGTCTATAGCTTTTAATAAACGAACTCGACCTTCTCCTAATAGGACGTTGTCATCAGCTTCAATCCAAATTCTGCTTTTAATTTTATAATTCATATTTCTAATTAAACTGGTAAATGGATTACCGTTACCAAATCTCCTTTTGAATATTTACAAACTTCCCCCGGGATGTAAATAAATGCATTTGCTATAGCAAAAGTGTGTAACATCGCAGAACTTTGCCCCTCTAAAATGCTTACTTCTCCGTTTTTATGATATGCTTTTAAAAACTGAGCACGATCTCCTTTTTTTAAATATTCACCCCTTAAAATTGCTACTCCATTATTAATAGAGAAGTTTAAATTTCCGGATAACCTTTCTAATGATGGATAAACATATACATAAAAGCTGCTTAATGCCGAAGCAGGGTTTCCTGGAAGTGCAAACACAGGTTTGTTTTTTATTTTTCCAAAGAACAGCGGTTTACCCGGTTTCTGTTTTACTTTATAAAATACTTGTTCGGTTCCTAATTCTAATAAGGCTTTCCCTACAAAATCGTAATCTCCAACAGAAATTCCTCCAGTTATAAGAACCACATCACTTTCTGAAATAGCTTTATCTAATGTCGTTACGGTACTGTTATAGTCATCCTTAACTTTATACAGTGTAGCATCTGTATATCCTAAACTTAATAACCCTGCATATAACATCCCAGAGTTGCTTTCGTAAATCTTTCCGTAGGTTAAAGGTTGTCCAGCTTTGATTAATTCATTTCCAGTAGTTACGACTCCGATTTTTGGTTTTTTAAAAACAGTGACCTTTATTATTCCTAGCGTGAGTAAAAATCCAATAGCAGCAGGAGTTAATTTTGTTCCTTTTTTTAAGGCGATGTCTCCTTCTTTTATTTGCTCTCCTTTAGGACGTATATTTTCATTTAGTATAGCAGGATTATTTAATTGTAACTGATTTTTATTTTGCTTTACTTTTTCTTGCATGATTACCGTATTTGCAGTGTCAGGAACTGCAGATCCAGTGAAAATTCTAACTGATTCACCCGTTTTTAAAAGAGGATGATGATCATCACCTGCTTTTACTTCATCAATAATCTTATAGGAGGAGTCCTCGTGAATATTCAGCGCATAACCGTCCATAGCCGATTGTCTAAAAGGAGGCATGTTAATGGGTGAAATCACATCTTCCGCCAAAACGAATCCTAAAGCATTAGTTGCTTTACAAAGCATTGAAATTTGAGTCGGAATAACATTGTTTTTTACAAGTTCAAAAGCTTCTTCTACTGTTATCATTTATTAATCGTTATATCTTTACAAATATAACGAAAATTTGAGATTTATAAAAAAATTAAACTTTGGTGCAAGAAAATAAAAGCAATTTTGAAATTTATCCAAACAATCAATGCACTTTAAAGTATTCCAAGATGAATTTTCTGAATCTTTTCCTCTTAAATAAAAATCTTCATTAGCACCTTTGATGGAAGAAATTAAATAATTTTTTATAAGTTGTTACAATAATTTAGCTAAAAAGAATTGTGGTGTTCCTTGTTCTTCTTCCGCTTTTTTAACACCAATCATTGTTTTTTTTATTTGAAAGAGTTGACGAATATAATACTGATCATATACCATATTGAAAAGCGTTTGATAACATGGTTTTTTTCTTTTTAGATATATGAGGATATGAAACAGAGAGGTATATGTCTTCTAAAATATAGAATGATATCCTATTATTTATCTTAAATTTGAAATATTAAATATCTATTATTATGAAAATATCGATTGGATTTCTATTAGTTTTATTTGTAACTATTTTAAACGCACAAGAAGTAAAACATTTAAACTTAGAAGATGCTGTTTTAGGTTATTATAAAGGCTTGTATCCTGAGCAAAAATCTATTCAATGGATTGATGATACCGATGATTTTATTATTGTTGAAAACAATTCGATTTTAGTCAATTACAATCTTGAAAAACGTCCTGCAATTTTCACATTAACTGACTTACAGAATGTTTATCCTGATTTAAAAAGAATGCCAAATTCGTTTTTAAAAATTACTCCAGAAGAGGTCTTTTTCAATCATAATAGTGCAATTGTCCATTACAATTATAAAACCAAAAAGGTTTCAGAGGATATTAAATATCCTTCAGAATCTGAAAACAATGAATTAAATACTTCCGGAAATGCGATAGCCTATACTATTGAAAATAACTTGTATGTAGCAACTACAAATAACTCTAAAATTGTAGTAACTGCTATAGAAAATAAAAATATCATTTCCGGACAAGCAATTGCACGTTCCGAAATGGGTATTACCAAAGGAATTTTTTGGAGTCCAAAAGGTGCTTTTTTAGCTTTCTATCAAAAAGATGAAAGTAATGTGACGGATTATCCCCTAGTAGATATTACAACAACTCCAGCCACATTAAATAATATAAAATATCCTATGAATGGAATGGGGTCTGAAATTGCAAGGGTGGGTGTGTTTTCAATGAAAACTCAAAATGTTATTTACTTAGATATAGATACTTCAGATGAGCATTACCTTACTAATCTTTCTTGGTCTCCAGATGAAAAATATATATTTTTAGCGGAAGTAAACAGGGATCAAAACCATATGTGGTTTACGATGTATGATGCTACTTCAGGAAAGAAAATAAAAACACTTTTTGAAGAGAAAAATGATAAATGGGTAGAACCAGAACATACTGCAGTTTTCTTGCCAAACAACAATTCCGAATTTTTATGGCTAAGTGAACGTGATGGGTTTATGAACCTTTTTAAATATAACATCAACAATAAAAATGAAAAGCAATTAACACAATTTAATTGGGTCATCAAAGAAATTATTGGTTTTGATAATAGTGGGGAAAACGCAATTGTATTAGGAACTGGAAGCGATGCAAGAGAAACAAAAGCTTATAAAATAAATTTACAAAACGGAACGTTTGAAACTTTAACTGAAGAAGCAGGTAGTCATTCGATACAATTAAGTTCTGACAGAAATTATATCATAGATAGTTACACTAGTATAGATGTTCCTAGGGTAGTTAAAAGAAAGTCAATTGAAGACGGAAAGGAAGTGACTATTTATACTTCTAAAAATCCAATTAAAGGCTACCAATTAGGAATTACAGAATTTGTTACTTTAACAGCTAAAGATGGTAGTGATTTATTTGGGCGTATTATAAAACCAGCAAATTTTGATCAAACTAAAAAATATCCTGTTTTAGTTTATGTTTATGGTGGCCCGCATGCCCAAATGGTGACCAACTCATGGTTAGGGGGTTCTAATCTTTGGATGCAATGGATGGCAGCTGAGCAAGGTTACATCGTTTTTACAATAGACAATCGAGGTTCTGAAAATAGAGGCTTCGCATTCGAAAGTGTTATACATAGACAAGCAGGTGAAGCAGAAATGGAAGATCAATTAACAGGAGTGGACTATTTAAAGTCCTTGGATTACGTGGATGGAAATAGGTTATCTGTTTTCGGTTGGAGTTATGGTGGATTTATGGCAAATTCACTGATGCTAAGACATCCTGGAGTATTTACCACAGCTGTTGCAGGAGGCCCTGTTACCGATTGGAAATACTATGAAATTATGTATGGTGAACGCTACATGGATCGTTGGCAGGACAATAAAGAAGGCTTCGAAAAAGCAAGAGTTCATAATTATGTGAAAAATCTTGATGGCAAACTACTAGAAATCATCGGTAGTATAGATCCTGTTGTGGTACCTCAACACACGATGACTTTACTTCAAGAATTTGTGAAAAATAAAGTACAAGTAGATTTTTTAAGCTATCCTATGCATCCCCATAATGTTAGAGGTTTAGACCGAGCGCATCTAATGAAAAAGGTATTGGATTACGTGATTTTAAATAATCAATAAGGAATAATTTTTTTATATTATTTTTATTAAAAATAAGACTGCTTAAAAATAACTCCCCATGTCTTTTATCCTCAAACTATTTTGGGTTAAAAAGACGTTATTTAAACAGTCTTACTTTTTTTAATTAGGAAGTTTTATTTATTTCCCAACATCAACAACTCATTACAAACTACTTCAGTAGTATAACGTTTGATGCCTTCTTTATCATCCCAAGAACGAGTCGTTAGTTTACCTTCAATGGCAACTTCCTTTCCTTTTGTTACATAATTTTCAATAATATCAGCTGTTTTTCCCCAAGCAATTACATTATGCCATTGGGTATCTGTTACTTTTTGGCCTTCTGCATTTTTATAAGATTCATTGGTTGCAATACTAAATTTTGCCAATTTACTTCCAGAATCTAAATTAATAATTTCTGGATCATTTCCTAAGTTTCCAATCAACTGTACTTTGTTTCTAAGTGTGTTCATGATTTTTAATTTTAATGTTAAACAGTTAAGAATTATTCCTCGGGTTTGTCCCGGGGATCTTTTATTGAATCTAATTTTTTAAAAACATCGATGTAGTAATTCAACAGTGCAAACATATAACCACATCAAAATAATAGTTGGTAGTTACCTACTTACTTTCGTTTATAGTTGTTTACAAACAATTGTAGTCGTTTGAAACGTTTATAACGTTCTGATTATTTGGGTTAAATATTTTAAAACCTGTAACTGGCTGCGATAATTAAATTAAGCCCTGCAGCAGTAATTCCTGAAGAATACGTTCTATAACGTTGATTCGTAATATTTTCTAAAGTAGTATTTATTTGAAAAGCTTTGGTGATTTTATACTGTGCTCCAAAATTCAACGTATACCAAGAGGGCGAATATGGATTCCCGTTTTTATCTAAGGCATACAAATATGCTTTGTTTTGCTCTTCTGGAGCGAGGTCTTCATAAGTAAATTGTCCGTTATAATTAGCATAAGCATCTAATTTCAATTTTTTGCATTTCCAAACTAAATGGGCGTTTCCAAATTGTGGAGCAACGTGTCTAACTGCTACCTTGCTTCCATCTTCTTCTATTTGATGACCTCCAGTATAATTGTATTGAGAATTAAATTGTAAGTTTTCAGTAAAGTTAATCTCAACTCCTGCTTCAAAACCATAAATTTCAGCTTCACCACCATTTTGTATTGCTTGCACATTACTAAGTTCTCCTTGATACATTATTTCGGTTTCACCATTAATACTAAAATCTCTTCTTACTAAGGCATCTTCTAAAAATGTCATATAAGTGGTTACATCTATTCTAACAACATTTTCAAAATTTAAGTTAGCACCCAATTCTCCTGTGTAGGAATATTCTGGTTTTAAATCTGGATTTGGCACAACAACAGAACCAGGTTCACTATCAAATATTTTACCTACATCATCGATATTTGGTGCTCTAAAAGCAGTTGAGAAATTAACCCTCCAATTTAAAATATCACTCGCTTGCCAATTTATTCCAGCACTACCGGTTAAAGCTCCTGTATTAATATCTGCTTCCGTAAAAGGAAAATCATAATAAGGAGTATCAAAATTAGCATATAAGAGAATATGATTGTAACGTAGTCCTGCTTGAAAAGAGAGGTTCTCAGCTAATTTAGATTGCAAACTAACATAAGCTGCCAAAGATTGCCAAGTAGACCCATCTGGATAACGAGATGCATTTTCTGCAGTATCGCCATTATTAATATTGGTTTGCTTTCCACTAGAGTTTACGTTGTTATAAACATATTCCAATCCATAAAACAATTTACTTTTTCCAAACTTTTTTATAAAATCTAATGCCGATGTGTAGGCATCTACTTTCTCATTAGTTTCGTATAATATATCATCTCCAAAGTTTCTATCTTTTCTTCCCTCTTTAAAGTTTTGATAGGATAAAGTCAATATGCTTTTATCATAAAAAGCAGTTCCTTTATTGGTGATTCTAAGGTTTCCATTTATCCATTCTTGTGGGGTATAATCCCAAACCGCACTTTTTAATTGTCCGTTTTTCTTGATAATTAATCGGTCATACCTCGGGTAATCACTTGTAGTAGTATAAAAAAGTCCTAAATTAAAATCCCAATTATCAGAAGGCATAAACCTTATTTTTTGCATTGCATTAATTTGGTCATAACCAGTAGGCACTTGTAATCTAGGATCTTCATTCGTTACTATAACATCTTCACCATTGATGGTTTCTACATATTCTGGCCTTAAATAATCATCGGGACCATATTTACCCATTCTTAAATCACCAAAATCAGTGTAAGAAACACTTGTTAAAAATGCCCATTCTTTAAGCCCAATATTAAAATCTAAATGTCCTGTTTTTTCTTCACTTGCAGTTGCATATCTTACAGTTGCATTTCCTGAAAAAGAAGTTCCTTCTTCGAAAGAGAATTTTGCATTTTTGGTAAAGAAATTCATAACACCTCCAATAGCATCACTACCATATACTACAGATCCAGGTCCTAAAATAACTTCTGTACGATCTACTGTGAAAGGATCTATAGATATTACACTTTGTACATTTCCGCCTCTAAAAATCGCCGTATTAAAACGAATACCATCTACAGCAATTAACAACCTATTTGTTGAAAACCCACGAATAATAGGGCTTCCTCCTCCTAACTGACTTTTTTGAATATATACATTCCCGCTACTTTCTAATAAATCTGCTGAAGTTTGTGGATTTGAAAACATGATATCTTCACTAGTAATACTTGTGATTTTTTGAGGTATGTCTCCTTTTTTCTGTTCGAATTTTGAAACAGATAATACAACTTCATCTAGTGCACTAGAATCTGCTCCTAAAAACACTTTATTGTCAGCTGCTATTATTTCCTCTTTAGTTAACACTAAATTGATATGTGAAATATGTTGAAATGTTATTTTTTCAATATTAGAAAAGTTTGAAATATCAACATTTCCATCAAAATCAGTAACTCCCGTGATCGATTTATCATTATTAAAAACAGCCACTCCAGAAATAGGTTCTTGATATTTTTTGTCTAATACTTTAACATTTTGAGCAAAATTTGAAGAAATAGATAAAATAAAAAATAATATTATTGAGGATAGCTTAATGCTCATTCGAATATTTGATTAAGGACTGAAAGTGACTTGGGTTTTTTAAAACCGTGCAAATGTAATTGATAATATTGCAATAGTAAAGTCAACAATTCAGAACGTTCGTTTTTTGTGAGTTTTATTGCGTCTATTTTATCAAAATCTATGCCGAAAAACATTTTAAAGTTATCGACTGTTAAGCCTTTTTCATTATATTTCCCGGTGTTAAAGTCTTGAAAAAATCCTTCTAATAAATTAAAATATGGTTTTGCTATAGTAGAAGTATCTGGATAGAAGCCTAAATGCAAACTTAATTTCAATAAAAATGAAATGTGAAAATTTGCTATATCCCTAGAATTATCAAGCCAACGGAGGGAATTTTCTATATAGTGAAAGAGTATTTTATCTTTAGCCTCTTCATTTATAGTATTACTTAAAATTTCAGCTAAAAAAATCACCAAGCTACTTTTTACCACATTAGTATGTAAAGATTGGTAGGTGTAAAATATTTTTGCTTCATTAATCCGCTCTAAAGTACCCTTGTTTTTATGAGATACCTCTATTTCTAGTAATGATAATGATTGAAAATAAGAAGATCTTATTTTTCCTTTTTTAGACTTCAAGACATTTCGTAACAAATAAGTTTTTAATCCTGAAGATTCCGTAAACAATTTAACAATTAGATCGGACTCTCCATATTTTAAAGAAGATAAAACAATGGCTTTTGTAGTTATAACCATTATCTAATAACCATGATTTTTGCAACTTTAGTTAACAGATTATCATCTGATGTTATTAAAACTAAATAAACCCCGGAAGCTACTCTATACTTCCCAAAAGCTGTAGTATCCCATTGAATACTACCACCTTCTGATGTTGTTTCAAAAACAAGGTTACCTGTGATGTCTGTTATTTTTACATTTGCCTTCGCAGTAAGTCCGTCAATAGTAACATTCCCAAAATAGGTCGGTCTCACTGGGTTTGGATATACATAAACACCTTCTAAATCTTCTCCTGGAGCTGTTGAGATTCCATCATAGGCTACTAAACCATCTTTAGTTGCAAAATAAACGGTTCCATCACTATCATCTATGGCAATATCAAGCACATTATCTGATGGTAACGGAGAATTATCTGCTGTAAACCTTAATAAGGTTTCTTGTCCGTTAGGTGATAAATAAAATACTCCTGAAGTTGCAGTAGACAGCCATTTATTATTGGATCCATCTACTTCAATATCTGTAATTGACTGTTCAAAAAGAAGCTCTTGAGCCACTCCGTCTTCTAAAATAATAATGGGTTGAGCATCAATATTTGCTCCACTTTCAAAAAAACTTCCAACACTATATAAAACCCTTAACCCTTTAAGAGTACCTATCCATAATCTATTTTGATTGTCAAAAGCTAAAGTTCTTATATTATTAGTAGGTAAATTACCATTACCTATTTCTTCTGATATTTTATTAAATTCGTTATTTGTAGGATTATATCCAACTAAACCACTTTCTACAGCTCCAAAAAAAACATATCCTTCTCTACTAACTTTTACATCACTAAGTGCTTGTTCATTTTCAGCATCAATAATATTTGACACATCAATTAATTGAAATTGTCCTTCGGGTGTTAGTTTTATAAGACCATTATCTGCCCTAGATTGAACAAACCAAAGGTTTTCTTCTCGATCAAAATCAGAGCCATACAGTCTAATTCCCAGGGCTTCATTAGCTCCTGGAATATCCATAGGACTATTTGTTTCATTATATAATATCGTTGGGGTTTGATTATTTATTTTAAGTAGTCCCTTTTGGTATGAACTCATATAAACTTCGTTCGTATTATTAGGATTTATCTTTACATATGACAAGTCATTTATGTCATTAACATTTACTTCACCTTTAAGGTCATCATACTTAATACTAAGCCAGTCATCATTCCTAAAATTACTAATTCCTCTTTTTGTTAATGGGTAAGGATTAAAATTTAAATCAATTTCCCCAAAAGCTACCCAAAGTTGACCAGGAGAAGCGTCAATTGCAAAAGCTTGATTAAAAAGAGGCCCATCTGGTAATATTTGTTCAGCTTGACTTGTACCAAAAGGAACCACTAACATTCCAAAATCTGTAGTTCCTAAATAAAAAGTGTTATTAAATGTATATCCAGATTGTAATTTATAATCGAAATCAATTAAATTGTTTACTTCTTCTAACAAACTGTATCCTTCCGTATATGCATAAATAGAACTTTCTGTTGTAATTGTTAATATTTCAGAAGCAACTCCAAAATCTACTACAGGAGATAGAAAATTATCTATTTGTAAAAAACCAACATCCAAATCAAATTTTAAAATAGTATTACTATTATTAACCGTGTATAATTCGGATCCTAGAGATTGAATCCCTTTATATCCTCCTCCAACAACTGTGGTCCATTGTTGGTAATCTATAATATTATTATCAGCAACTAAAGCACTTTTAATTCCATTTTCAGAGCTTGATGCGTAAATTGAAACTCCTTGTACTGTAGTTTGAGTAATATTAATTTGACTTCCCAAGTCTCCAATGAAATAAGTGTCTCCAAATTCTAAATCATCTAAATTATATACGGAAATCCCATATCCTGTAGAAATGTATAAACTTCCATTATGTTCATTAAAATGATTTATTTTTTTATTGTTTGGTGGGATGGTCGGTTTATCTAAAATATCTACTACCTTTAAGATATTATCTTCACCGTCTATAGCTATTTCTATCAAACCATTTTCGTAACCTATAATATATAAACCGTAAACATTACTATAGTGGGCTGTTGTTATTGTTTTACCAGATAATCCGTTTATGGTAGAAATAGTAGCTATTGCTTGCGTTGATAGGTCATAGGTAAAAATAGCATTTTCTGCAGCAGCATAAATTTTATCATTCCCTTGTGAAATGCTTTTAACGGAGACATATGAAAAATAACCAGTCCAACTATTTTCAAAATTCTGGGCTTGTAAAAAAAAGATTTTTAATAGTAATACAACGCTTACTAATTGCTTCATGGTAAATAATTTCTATAAGTATAACAGGCTAAAGTACTATTTATTTTGATTTATGATTAAAAAGAAAAAGGTTGCCTTTTTAAAAGGCAACCTTTTTCTTTTTAATAAACTATTTATTAAACAACACCTTGTGCCATCATTGCATCTGCTAACTTAACAAAACCTGCAATATTAGCTCCTTTTACATAATCAATATATCCTGATTCATCGGTTCCATAGGTTACACAAGCATCATGAATATCATTTATAATTGCATGTAATTTATCATCTACTTCTTTTGCTGTCCAACTTAAGCGAAGAGAATTTTGAGACATTTCTAAACCTGAGGTAGCTACACCCCCTGCATTAGATGCTTTTCCTGGAGAAAATAATATTTTATTATCAGTAAATATTCCTACTGCTTCTGGTGTACAAGGCATATTCGCTCCTTCTCCTACACAGAAACATCCATTATCCACTAATGTTTGAGCTTCTTCTTTATTAACTTCATTTTGTGTTGCACAAGGTAAAGCAATATCACATTTAACACTCCAAGGACGTTCACCAGCTATATATTTAGCTGAAGGATATTGTGAAACATATTCACTTATACGAGCACGTTTCACATTTTTAAGCTCCATTACAAAAGCTAGTTTTTCAGTATTAATACCATCTGCATCATAAATATATCCTCCGGAATCTGATAATGTTACTACAGTACCTCCAAATTCAATCACTTTTTCTGCTGCATATTGAGCTACATTTCCTGAACCAGAAATAGTAACTGTTTTTCCTTCAAATGAATCACTTCTTGTTGCTAACATATTTTTAGCAAAATAAACATTCCCATATCCAGTAGCTTCAGGACGGATTAATGAACCACCATAAGAAAGACCTTTGCCAGTTAAAACACCCGTAAATTCATTTCTTAGACGTTTGTATTGTCCAAATAAGAAACCTATCTCTCTTCCTCCTACACCAATATCTCCAGCAGGAACATCGGTATTTGGTCCTATGTGTCTTGATAATTCTGTCATAAAACTTTGACAAAAACGCATCACTTCAGCATCTGTTTTCCCTTTAGGATTAAAGTCAGATCCTCCTTTTCCTCCTCCCATCGGAAGTGTAGTTAGGCTATTTTTAAATACTTGTTCAAAACCTAAAAATTTTAAGATGCTAAGATTTACAGATGGGTGAAAACGCAAACCACCTTTATAAGGTCCTATTGCAGAATTAAACTCCACTCTATATCCACGATTTACTTGAATTTCACCACTGTCATCAGTCCAAGAAACTCTAAACATTATAGTCCGTTCTGGCTCAGCCATTCGTTCTAATAATTTTTTACCTTGATACTCTTTATTTTCCTCTATAAAAGGAATTATAACTTCAGCTACTTCAGTAATTGCCTGCATAAATTCAGGCTCGTTAGGATTCATTTTTTCAACTTTTGAAATGAATTCTTTGATACTATCTTTCATAAAACTTAGTATATTGATAAAGTTAAGATTAAATTTTTTACAAATATAAGTGTTATCTAAAAATTGAATGTTATTTTTTAATAAATAAACGGGTAATTGCTATTAACCTTTTAAGTTATGGTTGTTTTTATTGAGTTATTAAATAAAACCAATTGGAATTTTTATAGCTAACATCAGGATTATCTAAAATCGAAATAAAAAACAATAGCAAAAAAAAAGGCTATAATAATCTTTAGAATGTTTTTTTCATTGCTAAAATATACCCAAAATGAATTCCTTCATGGAAGTTATTGAACGCTAACGCTTCATTAATATTTGTTAAAATTGATTTAGTAGAAGCTGTGTATGCAGTATATTTTTTAAATAGCCCTTTTTGATAATCTTCTTTTGTTTTTTCAAGTGTTGAAAAGAGTTGAGATTTTAATAATTCGATATCTTCAATTGTTGCTTTACCTTCCGGTTTTGTTCCTTTTTTATACGTTTCAATCTCTGCTTCAGACACTAAAACAGGTAATCCAGATAGTCTATAGGTTAAAAATTGTTGTGTAATCATCACATGTTTTATATTCCAAAAAATAGTGTTATTAAATCCTTCAGGTTTTTTGTTGAGGTGATCTAACGTTAAGGTTTCTAAAATTTTATAAAATAGTGTTCTTGTTTTTAAAGCAATATCAAAAGTATAATCCATGGAATTGTATTTTAAGGTAAAAATAAACTATTCTTAATACTTTTTTAGATTACTTTGTAATATCTATTTACTTGATAAATATTCTAATGGTAACAAAATAACAAATGAAAAAAATATACTATCTCTCAACTTGTGATACCAACAAACGAATTTTAAAAGAGTTAAACCTTCCTAAAGACTTTATTAAACAAGATTTAAAAATAAATCCAGTTTCTGAAAAAGAATTAGAAGAACTGTATCAATTTTCTAAAAGTTACGAAGCATTAATTAATAAGCGAGCAAGATTGTATAACGAGCATAATTTAAAAGACAAAGTAACAAAAGAAGCTGATTATAAGAAGTTATTATTAGAACATTATACTTTTTTAAAGCGTCCTATTTTAATTAATGAAAATGAAATCTTTATCGGTAATAGTAAAAAAGTTGTTGCCGCTGCAAAAGAATCATTATAATGATTATTTTTGATTTGCATTAAATGTCTTATGAATAAGTTTCTATTCTTTATTTTTATTCTTTTAGGGTTTTGTTGTTATTCACAAAATGACGCTCTAAAATTTAAGAACACCAATAGTGTTGTTTGTGAAGTTAAATCTCTTATAAATGATGTTAATACTAGAAAAACATCCCTTAGTGATATAGATTTTAACCTCAACTATGATAATCAACCCACTCCAGTAGGAAACGAATTTGATCATGTTTTAAACAGAAACTTTGCAAGGAATTAAAATGATCTATTTTTTATGAATCAACGAACCCTTGCCCTTCTTGCAGCAACATCTGCTAGCGTAATTTATGGTATTAATCATACGATTGCTAAAAACTTAATGCCAGAAATAATCGAACCTTATGGGTTTATTTTTTTACGAATTAGTGGCGCTGCAGTTCTTTTTTGGTTATTGAGTTTATTTTTTCCTTTTGAAAAAGTTGAACGAAAAGATTGGCTTCGATTTTTGGCTTGTGGCTTATTTGGTATGGCCATCAACATGTTGATGTTTTTTAAGGGATTAAGCTTATCAACACCTATCAATAGTTCAGTTGTAATTACTTTAGTACCTGTCATTCTTTTAATATTGTCAGGCATATTTTTAAAAGAAAAAATTACTTGGCGTAAATATGTTGGAATTGGTTTGGGGCTTCTTGGAGCTTTATTTTTAATTTTCTTCGGAATGAAAACCCAAAATAACGCTCCTAATATTCCATTAGGAAACGTTTTATTTTTAGTGAATGCTACTTCCTATTCTATCTATTTAATTATTGTTAAACCCTTAGTTGAAAAATACAATTCTATCACATTAATGAAATGGCTTTTCTTAATTGCTTTTATTATTAATTTCCCTATTGGAATCAATGAATTTATTGAAGTTGAATGGTCTCAATTACCCTTAAATATTATAAGTAAATTAACATTCGTTGTAATAGGAACCACCTTTTTTACCTATCTTTTTAACATCTACGCTTTAAAGCAATTGCAACCCTCAACCATTGGAGCTTTTATTTATTTACAACCCGTTATAGCAGTTTTATTTGCAATTATTGTAGGTTCAGATTCGATAACTCCGATTAGAATTGGTGCAGCTGCATTAATATTTGTAGGGGTATTTCTATCCACTAGGAAACCAAAAAACGCATAGTGTCGTGATTTATAAGTAACGATTGGCGAAAATTAAAATATTTTTTGCGCTTATGAAGCAAGAGGAGCGATGATAGCCATAGCTACCAGAGCGACGAAAAATGAAATCAGGGTGAAAAAGAAATAATTTTAACGATTGGAACTTGTTAATTACAGCACTAACTTATAGGTCCTCTGGGAATTGCTTGTACTTCCGAGTATCCTCCTTGGTTAAAATTTTAAAATCATCTGTTTTATCTAAACTATTTAAGGCAGAAAAAAGTAGTTCAGGTACATCGCGTAACTTTCGAGTTTGTAGATCAATCCAACCTCCCATCATATTGCATCGAGCCATGTTTACACCTTCTGCATTATAAAAATTATGCTGAAATTCAAAATACATACCTCCTTCAGAAATTCCTTTTAATTGCAAAGAAACACGAACTGGTTTTCCAGGAAAAATCTCCTTAAAATAAAACATATGTTCATAAAAAACTACTGGACCAATGTGATTTTTTACCATATTACCTTGTCCAAAACCTTTCTCCATCATAAAACTAAGACGGGTATGACTCATAAAATTTATATAACTACTGTTTGCTAAGTGACGATTAGCGTCAAGATCGTTCCAACGGACTTCAAATTCTTTTAAATACATTTTTTAATTTTTTTCAAAAATAAAATACTTTTTGAAGTATCTCTAGAAACTCGTTGTTCAATTTGAATATTTTTATTAATTTTACCCTATTCATCAAGGAAATATCTATAAAATTTTCGGCTCTTCCTTTAGGATTGAGGTAAAAATCGAAAATATTTGATAGTTTTAGGTGCAATTTCATCAAAACGGACAACGGTTTATAGTAATTTCTTTCTTTGCAAAAAAAAGATGCCTCTTATACAAAGTGATTACCAACCTTCCTTTATTTTTAGAAATGGGCATTTTTCTACAATATATTCTGCAAAATTGAGAATTTCTACTACCCTAATTCAGAAAAGAGAACGCGTTACATTGCCTGATAATGATTTTATTGATATTGATTGGTCTTATGCTAAAAAACCTACCAAAAAGGTAGCCATTTTACTTCACGGATTAGAAGGAAATGCTCAAAGAATTTACATAAAAGGTGCTGCCAAAAGTTTATTGGAGGATCATTGGGATATTGCCGCCATGAATTTTAGAGGTTGTAGCGGAGTGGATAATACAAAGTATCAATCCTATCATTCTGGAAAAACAGATGATTTAGGATCAATTATTAATCACATTCTAGAAAAGGATCGCTATCAAGAAATCGTTTTAGTAGGATTTAGTTTAGGAGCAAATTTGCTTTTAAAATATTTAGGTGAACGAGAAAATATCCCAAAGGAAATAAAAAAAGGAGTTTCGATTTCAGCACCTACAAGCTTAAGGGGTTCTTTAGAGCGCTTAAATAAGCCCGAAAATTGGCCATACAGGACTGTTTTTTTAATAAGTTTGCGCAATAAATACCAACTAAAAATGAAGCAACATCCCGATAAAATGTTTGATTCAGATTTAAAAAATATAAAAACCTTAAAGGATTTTGATGACATATACACTTCCAAAGCACATGGTTTTAAGGATGCTTATGATTATTATCAAAAAAACAGCAGCAATCAATTTTTACCCAACATCAAAATCCCTGTGTTGATTTTAAACGCAAAAAACGATAGTTTTTTAAATCCAGATTGTTTCCCTTTTGATATTGCAAAAAGTTCAAAATATATTTTTTTAGAAACTCCATTGCACGGTGGGCATGTTGGATTTCATCTATCTAATGCAACTTATTATAGTGAAAAAAGAACTGTAGTGTTTTTAAAAAACATGAAATAATCCATAAAAATAAGTTATTTATTACCTTCATAATGGATTCGATTTTAGTTACTTCAACAATTTGCTTTATTAAAAATAACAAATACAATAAAGAGGAGATTCATAGTAATCTAAGCTTTTACACTCCCGCACTAATTTAGTACCTTTGCCTCTTACAAAAAATCAGTTTATGATTCAGTCAATGACCGGGTATGGTAAATCGGTAATCCAGTTACCTACAAAAAAAATTACCGTCGAAATAAAATCGCTAAATAGTAAAAGCATCGATTTAAACGCTAGAGTTCCTTCATTCTATAGAGAAAAGGAATTGGAAATTCGTAAAAGCATTTCAAAATCGTTGGTTAGAGGGAAAGTAGATTTCAATCTTTATGTTGAAATCACTGGAGAAAAAACAAATTCGAAATTGAATGAAGTAGTGGTAAGGCAATATATGAATCAACTTAAAAATGTTGTTTTTGTTGACGATGTAGAGCTTTTAAAAATGGCTATAAAAATGCCAGACATTATGAAAACTGAACGAGAAGAGATTGATGCAGATGAGTTTAAAACTATTTTGAAAGCAGTTAATGAAGCCTTAATAGCTATTAATCAATATCGATCTGATGAAGGCAAAGTGCTTGAGGATGATTTTAAAATGCGAATTAACAGCATTTCAGGATTATTAATAGAAGTAACTGATATTGATTCTGATAGAATTGAAATCGTTAAAGACCGCCTTCGTAAAGCAGTAGGAGATTTAAAAGAAGCTGTAGATGAAAATCGCTTTGAACAAGAGTTGATTTATTATTTAGAGAAATATGACATTACTGAAGAAAAAGTACGTTTAAAAAATCATTTAAATTACTTTATGGAGGCCATAGATTCTTCTGATTCCAACGGAAAAAAAATTGGTTTTATTTGTCAGGAAATTGGCAGAGAAATCAATACCATTGGATCAAAATCAAATCACGCTCCTATGCAACAATTGGTTGTGCAAATGAAGGATGAATTAGAAAAAATAAAAGAACAAGCTTTAAACGTTTTATAATGAAAGGAGGAAAATTAATCGTTTTTTCGGCACCATCTGGAAGTGGAAAAACAACCATCGTTCAGCATTTACTCAAACAAGAGAAATTAAATTTAGACTTTTCTATTTCTGCTACTTCAAGAGAGCCTAGAAAAGGTGAAATTCATGGTAAAGATTACTATTACATCAACTTAAAACAATTTAAACAACACATAAAGAATAGTGATTTTTTAGAATGGGAAGAAGTGTACCGAGATAATTTTTACGGAACTTTAAAAACGGAAATCGATCGTATTTGGGCAAAGAATAAAAACGTTATTTTCGATATTGATGTGGTTGGCGGATTGCGAATTAAAAAGAAATATCCAGCGGAAACCTTATCCGTATTTGTGAAGCCACCAAGTGTAGACGAACTTAAAATAAGGTTGAAAAAACGTAAAACTGAAAGTGAAGAAAAAATTAATATGCGAATTGCAAAAGCTTCAGTAGAATTAGCAACTGCTCCACAATTTGATTTTATAATTGAAAATATTGACTTGGAAATTGCTTTAAAAGAGGCTGAAGTATTAGTTGAAAATTACATAACCAAATCCGATGAGTAAAAAGGTAGGCTTATTTTTTGGTACCTTTAATCCTATTCACGTAGGGCATTTAATAATTGCCAACCATATGGCAGAATCTTCCGAACTAGATGAAGTTTGGTTGGTAGTAACTCCTCACAATCCGCATAAAAAAAAGAATAACTTGCTAGAAGATATCCATCGATTAGCGATGGTTCGAATTGCAACTGAAGCGTATCCAAAATTAAAAGCCAGTGCTATAGAATTTGACCTTTCACAACCAAATTATACGGTTAATACCTTAGCGGTTTTAGAGGAAAAACACCCAGATAAAAAGTTTTGTTTAATTATGGGTGAAGATAATTTAAAGAACCTTCATAAATGGAAGAATTATGAAGTGATTTTAGAAAGGCATCCTATATTTATTTATCCTAGAATTTCAAATAATTCTGAAAGTAAATCAAATTCAATTCTAGAAAGAAACAACTCCGTAACGTTTATTAACGCTCCAATAGTTGAGCTGTCATCTACATTTATTAGGAATAATATTGCGCTAAATAAAAACATTCAACCAATGCTAAGCAAAAATGTTTGGCACTATATTGATGAGATGAATTTTTATAAAAAAAAGCAATGATTAACATAGTTTGTAGAGCCTATTATTATTACGTATTTTTGAACTTAATACTATTTATTTATGTCAAATAAACCAAAGTTTGCCGTTTTTGGAGGAGGAAGTTGGGCTACAGCAATAGTGAAAATGCTTTTTGAAAACTTAGAAGAAGTTGGTTGGTATATGCGAAATGAAACAGCATTAGAACACATAAAAAAAGACAAGCACAATCCAAATTACTTAAGTTCTGTCGAGTTTGATACTACTAAATTAAAACTAAGTAACGACATTAATGAAATGGTAACTTATGCCGATTATCTCATTTTTGCAATTCCATCTGCTTTCTTATATGATGAGTTGAAAAAATTAACCGCATCGTTAAAAGGAAAAATTTTTTTTTCTGCAATTAAAGGAATTGTTCCAGAGACAAGTTTAATAGTAGGAGATCATTTCTTTACAAATTTAAACATACCCTTTAAAGATATTGGTGTAATTACAGGACCTTGTCATGCAGAAGAAGTTGCATTAGAAAGGCTTTCATATTTAACCATTGCCTGTGCAGATGATAAAAAAGCACAAACGGTTGCGGATCATCTTAGTTGTGATTATATAAAATGTAAAACCAGTGAAGATATTATTGGTACAGAATATGCTGCTATGCTCAAAAACATTTATGCAATAGCTGCAGGAATTGCTCACGGTTTAGGTTATGGCGATAACTTTCAAAGTGTTTTGATGAGTAATGCTATTCGTGAAATGAAACGTTATATAAAGAAAGTTTATAAAATGAAAAGGGATATTAACGGCTCAGCATACCTTGGAGATTTATTAGTGACGGGGTATTCTACCTTTAGTCGAAATCGAATGTTTGGAAATATGATTGGAAAAGGATATACTGTTAAAAGTGCTCAAATGGAGATGAGTATGATTGCCGAAGGTTATTATGCTTCAAAAAGCGCTTACCAGCTTCGTAAAGCTCAGAAAAAAAATGCTAAAACACCCATTATAAATGCTGTTTACAGTATATTATATGAAAATAAAAATGCTAAAAAAGTTTTTAAAGCACTTACAGATAAGTTGGATTAATTAAACCGCCAAAACACAATCTTGACCCATTAAGTCAATAAAAACGGTATTACTTTCTTTTACATTATAAGGCTTAAAAGTAAATATTCTATCAAAAAGTTTTCCTTCAGCAAAGAAGGTTACCATATATTCGTTAGTAAAGCCTAATACTTTTTCAGAAATCAATTCTACTTTTGCTCCTGTATGTGGAAGCAAATCACCTAAGCCATGGCGTAAGATGGACGTTTTTTTGTTTTTATTATTTCCTCTGGACATGACTAAAACAGACTCAATAATATCTTCGCGATTATTAATTAAATATACAACCCAAGTTTTAGCTAAAAAATCTTCATCCCATTCTTGGGTTGCAACAACCTGAATGTTTTTAACAATTGGGATGATGATGTCTTTCTTCATAATATTTTATAGTTTTCATTCAGAAGATGGAAACAAATAAAGAATCATAGAGATTCTTCGCTTCGCTCTGAATGCCATATTATAAACTTTTAAACTGCTCTAAAAAACGAACATCGTTTTCACTAAACATACGAATGTCTGGGATCTGGTGAAGTAATAAAGCGATTCGGTCTATCCCCATTCCAAAAGCAAATCCTGAATAAATTTCAGGATCAATATTACAGTTTTTTAACACGTTTGGGTCTACCATACCACAACCCATAATTTCTAACCAACCCGTACCTTTGGTCATTTTATAATCTGCTTCTGTTTCCAGTCCCCAATACACATCAACCTCAGCACTTGGTTCTGTAAATGGAAAGTACGAAGGGCGTAAACGTATTTTAGATTTACCAAACATTTCGGTTGTGAAAAATTGAAGTGTTTGTTTTAAATCTGCAAAACTCACTCCTTTATCTACATACAATCCTTCCACTTGATGAAAGAAACAATGCGATCTTGCTGAAATTGCTTCATTTCGATATACTCTTCCAGGTGAGATGGTTCGTATTGGAGGTCTGTTGTTTTCCATATAACGAACTTGAACTGAAGAAGTATGTGTTCTTAATAATACATCTGGATCTTTTTCAATAAAAAAGGTATCCTGCATATCACGCGCCGGGTGGTATTCAGGAAGATTTAATGCTGTAAAATTATGCCAGTCATCTTCAATTTCTGGTCCTTCAGAAACATTAAAACCGATGCGAGAAAATATATCTATAATTTTATTTTTAACAATAGAAATAGGATGTCTAGAGCCTAATTCAACAGCTTCTCCTGGACGTGTTAAATCACCATAAACTCCTTTTATATCATCATTACTTGTTAAAGATACTTTTAAGTAAGCTGCTTTTTCGGTAGCTTTTGTTTTAAGCTGATTGATAGTTTGTCCAAATTCCTTTTTTTGATCGTTTGGCACGTTTTTAAATTCAGCAAAGAAATCATTTAGCAATCCTTTTTTTCCTAAATATTTAATTCGAAATTGCTCTACCTCCTCTTGTGACTTCGTATTAAAAGCCTCAACTGCTGCTATATGTTCTTTTATTTTCTGAATCATGATTAAAATCTTTCAATTTTACAAAATTACATTTTTTTAGGTCTAGCACAACAAATTAAATAGAAAAGCGTATCGATTCTAATTAATTTGTTTTGTTATTTAATAAGCTCTTTTTCTAAAAAATAATTTACAATTGCTTCTTTCATTAATACGCTTTGCT
>ERZ887851.496-NODE-496-length-39176-cov-13.146494_pt1 | contig 39176 bp, 32 predicted proteins | sample MGYA00521100_ERZ887851 | MGnify/ENA primary metagenome ERZ887851 (study PRJEB32303, sample SAMEA104408602) | aquatic metagenome | biome: Brackish water; feature: Pelagic; material: water | place: Baltic Sea | collected 2014-06-06T16:11:00 | depth 11,444 m ... | reverse complement strand
GATCTTCCCATTCATGGGTGATTTTAAACGAATCCCCGTTGGATAAATGGATTTTCATATTGTTGTGGGAGCTACCTCGTGAGCTAGTTCGATAATATTCAAATTTTGAAACATAACCAGTAACTTCGGTGAGATCATTTTTATTAAAACTAGCATCGACAGAAGATCCAATTGAAAGGTAGCTAAAGACAAAAATAGCTATCGGTAAGATCCATTTATAAAAGAATGTAGAATTTTTCATAATCGCAATACCCTCAAGTATACAATTAATGCAGAAAAGAGAATGATTCTATACCGTTCATTTACAAATTTAAAGCCTTGTTTGGTGGGGAATACTGGATTCGAACCGTCAAAGTACACCTTTGACGAGCCAAGCGTTAGTGCCAGCTCTGGTTCTAGGCGATATAACTGCATAAAAAAAGCCTCACTAAAAAGTGAAGCTTTATTTGGTGGGGAATACTGGATTCGAACCGTCAAAGTACACCTTTGACGAGCCAAGCGTTAGTGCCAGCTCTGGTTCTAGGCGATATAACTGCATAAAAAAAGCCTCACTAAAAAGTGAAGCTTTATTTGGTGGGGAATACTGGATTCGAACCAGTGACCCTCTGCTTGTAAGGCAGATGCTCTAAACCAACTGAGCTAATCCCCCGTTTTCAATTTAAAATCTGATTCGTTTATCAGATTCGGTGTGCAAATATACACGTGTTTTTCTTAATGGCAAGGGAAAAAAGAAAAAAATTAAAAAAAATCGCTGAGAAGAAAAAAACTGCCAATTACAAGAATAGTGTCCGACTCCGAAGCATTGCTACGAGCGGCTTTCATCGCCTTCTGCGAATCATCGAAATAAGCCGTTGATTTAAAGTTTGTTCCACCGAAAAAATGTTCGAGGTTCTCCTTTTTCATACTTCGCTCATTCGAAAATTCGGTACCGTAAAAATGAATGTTCGCAGGAAAAATTTTAACAATACTTTTTACATCTTTGTCATTGCTTGACCCATAAATCACATGAAGTTCTCCTGAAAATGCACTTAAAATTGATTTGAAGGTTGACTGAATGCCCTCAGGATTGTGACTCACATCGTATATTACCGTTGGATTGGTTTCAACGATTTGCATTCGACCGTAAAATCCGGTGTTTTGATGAATATTTTCGATTCCGAGGCAAATTTCATTTTCTGAAATATCTGGAGCCACTATTTCTAAGGCAGCTAACACCGTACTGAAATTCTCTTTTTGGTAATCGGCAGTGAAGTATGATCCGTACTTTGAAGGAAAGGGATGTGCCCAGGATAGAGTAGTTTGCATTTCGGAAGCTTTTATTTCAAAAACCTTTCGTGTCTCTGTACAACCAGACCCTAACACAACGGGAATATTCGGTTTAATAATACCCGCTTTCTCAAAGGCGATCTCGTTTACTGTATTTCCTAATATATTGGTATGTTCAAGGCTAATTCCAGTGACGACACTAAATTGGGGCTGAATTACGTTGGTAGCATCCAATCTGCCGCCCAATCCTGTTTCGATTACGCAAATATCGCAATCATGTGAAACGAAATGCTCCAAAGCCATTCCAAAGGTGATTTCAAAAAAGGAAGGTGAAAAGGGCAGGGGAGTATTGCGGATTTTCTCAACGAAACGCTCAATTTCACTGTTTTCGATGGGAATACCTCCAACGCGAATGCGCTCTGAAAAATGAGCTATGTGTGGCGAGGTGAAAAGTCCAACTTTTAATCCACTTTCTTTTAGGATAGAGGCCAAATAAGAACTTACAGAGCCTTTGCCATTACTTCCAGCGACGTGAATGAATTTTAATTTCCTTTCTGGATGATCGAGAATTTCGAGTATTTGCTCCGTATTTTCCAAAGTCGGCTTGTAAGCCTTGGACCCCATTAATTGATACGAAGGAAATTGCTGAAAGAGCCAATCTAGGGCTTCCATGGTCTACCTTGCGCTGAAATTTACGTTGTAAACAAGCGTTTTAACAGGCGTATTCGGTGATTTCGAATAGCGTACTTGCTTTTTAACGAGATCCATCACCTTACGAATGATAATTTCGTCGGACGTTGTTGTTCTTGAAGGAATGTTTTCCACGTATACGACAACACCTTCATCGTTTATTGTGACATTGAAAAAGAATTTCACATCGTAATTATAAACGATATCATCGGCATTTACGCCAGCTAACAAGGTTCGCGTTCCACCGCCTCCACCAGGACCGCTTCCAGGACCGGTGTCACTGCCAACACCTGTTCCGTTTCCCGTACCGCTTCCGCCTCCATTTCCTCCTCCGAATCCACCAGAGAATGGATTGTCCACGTTGTTTCCAGATGGTGGATTGTTTGAATTTGGGGAATTTGTGCTGTTCGCCTGTCCAGAATTTACTGAAGTTGTCGATTTGGGCGTCGTAATGATTTGTTCTGTAACTTGCTGTTCATTTTTCGGATCGCTTGATGGATTACCACCTCCGCCTCCGCCATCGGCAATTTGAATGTTTTCGATAATTGTTTTATCCAAAGGCGCAGCAGCCTCCAAATGAACATCTTCTGGCGGTGGATCTGCGATTTCGTATTGAATCAGCCACATGATCACTAGAATCAATACCATAGCTGCGACTGACGAGATCAGTCCAATCCGTTTATCTTGCGTGTCTACTATAGGTATTGTTGCCATATCGTTATCTTTTATATGCGAGCGATGGTTTCCAGCGATTTTGATCCGCGTATGCCATCACTTTGAAAACTGATTCATAGTCTGCCAAACGATGTCCCTCAATTCGAAGAGAAACTCCCTGCGACTTATCCATTTCTGCATTTAGCTGTGATACAATATCTTCAAAAATTCGGGGCTCTGTAATTTCTTCTGCTCCGACTTTTAAAATATAACTGTTGTCTTCTGTTATCACCACACTAACTTCATTTGGAGTCGTTTCGGTTTTCGTTTCGCTATCCTGTGGTACGTCAACTGTGAGTGTATTGTTACTCATTAAGCTCATTATTATGAAAAAAATAAGCAAAAGGAATACCAAATCGGTCATAGAGGCCATTCCGCCTTCTACCTTGACTTTATTTTTTGATCCGAAATCCATAAGCCTTACTTGCTTGGTTCATTCAACAAATCCATAAACTCGAGTGCATCGTTTTCCATTTGGTACACCAATCGTCCGATTTTTGCTACGAGGAAGTTATAACCTACGTAAGCGACAATACCAACGATCAAACCTTCAACTGTCGTAACCATCGCAGTCATCGTACCTGGCGCAATGGTTGAAACGCTTAAATCATTTGTGTTTTGTAGATCAATGAATACCATAACCATACCAATTGTTGTTCCAAGGAATCCAATCATAGGCGCGGCCCCAGCAGACGTAGCTAAAAAGCTCAAGCGTTGTTCCAATCGAAGAACTTCAAGTTTCCCTGTATTCTCAATAGACGCTGCAATACTATCGATTGGTTTTCCAAGTCTAGATATTCCTTTTTCGATCATACGCGCTGATGGATTGTTCGAACGTGAACAGTAGTCTTTCGCGGAGTCAATCTTACCATCCATGATGTAATCTTTAATCTTCGCTAAGAAACCAGCTTCTTCTTTGGATGCTTTACGCAATGCGAGGTAGCGTTCCACAAAAATGAAGATGGCATATCCTAGCATCAGTGCCAAGATAACGTTGATAACGAGTCCGAACATACTTTCGCTCGATTGAACGATGATGTCCCAGATTGCCTGCTTTTTTACACCTTCAGTCGCGCTGCCAGTGATTTCCATTTCTAGAGGGAGAGTTAAGTTCATGATATTCTAACGGTTTAAAAGTCTATTTATTATTTACATTAACAAGAAGGTAGCGGCACCTGCGAGGTAACCAATCAATGCCAACCAGCTGATATTCTTGAGGTACCAGAAGAAAGAGATTTTCTCCATTCCCATGGCAACAACTCCTGCTGCTGAACCAATGATCAACATACTTCCTCCAGTTCCAGCTGCATAAGCGATAAAGTGCCAGGTGTCGTGGTCCATTTCATGCTGAAACATTCCAATTGAAGCTGCAACAAGTGGGACATTATCAATAACGGCCGATCCAGCACCAAGTAGGGTGACAAAAACGTTTTCTGGCATCGATGCGTTTACTGTATTTCCAAATTGGAATATCAAACCAAGCGATTCTAAAGCGGCAACGGTCATCAAAATCCCCAGGAAGAATAAGATCGAAGGCATTTCAATTTTGGTTAATGCTCTAAATGTAGGGCTGCTCCCATGGTCTCCGTGTGCCTCTTCTTCAGCAACACTTGATATAGAGAATTCACGATTACTTTTAAACTCGGCAACCAAGGCTACGATTCCTAAAGAAAGCATCATTCCAACGTAAGGAGGTAAGTGCGTAATCGTTTTGAAAATAGGAACAAAAACAATCATCGTAAGTCCTAAAATAAGCATGAAAGAACCTCCTGGATTGGATTCATCTTTTGATTCTGTTGCTGGTAAATCACCTTTAAATGCTGGAAGAAGTGATCCAATGAATGTTGGAATGACCATACAAACCAACGATGGAATTAACAATTGAGTAATCAGCTCCATTGCGGATGTTTTATCCGCCATCCATAGCATTGTCGTTGTGACATCACCAATTGGAGACCAAGCTCCACCTGCATTTGCAGCAATGATAATCATACCTGCATACCAAATACGCAATTGTGGATCATGAACGATTTTACGAAGAATAGTGATTAAAACAATCGTAGCTGTTAAGTTGTCAATGATAGCAGAAAGGATGAATCCTAAAATACAAACGATCCAAAGTAGCGTACGTTTCTTATGTGTCTTGATAATTGTCTTAAATGTCTGAAAACCATTGAAGTGATCGATAATTTCAACAATAGTCATCGCTCCTACAAGGAAAATTAAAATTTCGCAAGTTTTCCCAAAGTGGTGCAAGAGTGTGCTTTCAAACCAGCTATCCTTATCAGGATGATGCAATCCCATCGATTCTGCAGCCACCTTTTGAGCTTCATTTGCATGGTGAGGAAGGTTCTTAAATCCTTCTACCATTTCACTTGAGTGGCTATCAAACCAACCGCTGAAGCCGTCCAATCCAAAAGCAACACCAGCCCATGCAAGTGCCATCATGATCAAAGCTGGAATAAGCTTATCAATTTTCAGGTTGTGTTCTAATGTGATAGCAAGGTATCCCAGGACAAAGACTGATACAATAAAAATTTCCATGTGTAAGTTTCTGAGTAGTTTTTAGTTTATACGAGCTGGTTTAACGCGAATTCAAGGGAAGTTTTAGCAATTCCCGTTTTATTTGAATTCAAAGAATATGAGTTTTGTATTGCTTTGCGAATGATATCACTAGTATCAGAGAAAATACCCTCGTCCGTGATCTCGTCGAGGTCATTACTCATCAAATAAGCGAATACTCTTGCCATTCCGCAGTTAGATATGAAATCTGGAATCACAGAAAGACTGTTGTCTGCCTTGTCGGCAATTTGCCCGAAGAAAATTTCAGGATCAGCAAAAGGAACATTCGCTCCTGCTGAAATCACTTCCATCCCAGACGAAATCATACGATTTAATTGATCTTCTGTTATCAAACGAGAAGCAGCGCATGGAATGAAAACTTCAGCTTTCAAGTCCCAGATTTTTGCATTCACTTCATCAAATGTCATCATGTTCGGGTGATTCAACGCATTTCCCTTTTTAGTAAGGAACAATTCGCGAATTTCTTCCAAGCTAAAGCCTTCTTCGTTGATTAAACCTCCTACGCGGTCAATAATTCCTACGATTTTAGCACCTTGTTGCGCGAGATAATAAGCTCCTGCAGAACCGACATTACCCCAACCTTGAACAAGGACACGCTTGCCTTCGACGTTTCCGCCATAAATATCATAGAAGTGCTTTACGGATTCCGCCACACCATAACCAGTAATCATATCAGCGATTACATATTTACGATTTACGTCAGGTGAGAATTGAGCATCTTCGATCACTTTAAGTACGCCATATCGCAATTGCCCGATTCTATTAATCTTCTGAGCATCGCGCGGTTGGAAGTGTCCGTTGAAAACGCCTTCTTGAGGATGCCAAACACCACAATCTTCCGTAATTGGAATCACTTCGTGAATTTCATCGACGTTTAAGTCTCCTCCAGTACCGTAATAATGCTTCAATAAAGGAGTCACAGCTGCGTACCATCTTCTAAGTACACCTTCTTTTCGAGGGTCTGCTGGATCGAAATTAATTCCTGATTTAGCACCTCCAATTGGTGGACCTGCAACAGTGAATTTGACCTCCATGGTTTTCGCAAGGGACTCAACTTCACGTTTATCCAAACCAATTCTCATTCGGGTACCTCCTCCGGCTGCTCCGCCGCGAAGTGAATTTATTACAACCCATCCTTCCGCTTCTGTTTCGGAATCTTGCCATTCGAAAACAATTTCTGGTCTCTTATTTTCGAATTTTTCGAGTAAATCTTTCATCGATCTTTTTGTACATTAAGCAGAGCAAAGTTAACAAAGTTCTTGAACCGTAAATTCAATTTCAAAAGTGATTTATTTTGAGTTACGAACAGCGTTTTTTGATAAAATTAAGGAAGATGGAGAACGCCACCTGTAACATCTTTTGAGGCTCCTGTCACCGAACTCAGCACATTCGTTTTACCGTCCAAATAAAGCGCCCCTAAAAAGCCGAAAATCAAAGCTTCTTTGAATTCGATTATTTCTACTGTTGGAAGGATAAGTTCAGTTGATCCAAAAGATTTAATCTCCTCCAGAAGAAAGGTGTTATAAACGCCGCCACCAGTGAGGTACAACTTGCCGATATTGAATTCTTTGCACACTCGATCAATTTGACACGCTAAATGAGAGACGCACGTTCGCATTCTGTTTTCTGGTGATTTGATTTCATTCAAAATTGGAATAAACTCGTGTTCTAACCATTCCGTTCCGAGCGATTTTGGTGGTTTTCTATTATAAAAAGAGAGATTGTTTAATTTTTCAAGAATGGTATTATCAATCTTGCCTGAACGCGCGACAATTCCTCCTTCATCGAAATCTCTTCCAAATTCTTGTGCAATACTATTTAAGGGAAGATTTCCAGGTGAAATATCGAACGCAATCGTTTTTTCGCTTGGAATTGAAATATTTGCAAACCCTCCAATATTGAGAAAGGCATCAGCTTGATTTCCAAAAAGTAAGTGATCTCCAATTGGAACCAACGGAGCACCTTGCCCTCCAGCGATGACGTCTTTTTGTCTAAAATCATTGATTACTTGAATTCCAGTTCTGGAGGCAATGGTATCACCACAACCTATTTGAACCGTAAATCCTCGGTTTGGCTGATGGAATATTGTATGTCCGTGAGATGCGATTGCATCAACTTTAGACTTGTCAACCTTGAACTTCTCGATAAATTGATTGATGGAATCAGCGAAAAATAGGCCTAATTTCTTATCTAAATCGAACAGTTCCTCTGATGGGAGTTTCTTTGCTTTTGACAGTCTATCCAATAAGTTTATATCATATTTAAACGTATGCGCGTGCTGGATATCAAAACTATAGCCTTGTCCTTCATGCGATTCGAATGTCGACAAACATACATCTAATCCATCCATGGAAGTCCCCGACATTACTCCAATAATTGTTTGTAAACTCATGCGGTCTAAAAGTAGAAAAATCAAACTAAAACCTTAAATTTGCATTCGGCAATTTTTCAAGAAAAAAATAACTAGAATATGAACTTTGAATTATCGGAGGAGCACTTAGCAGTGCGAGATGCGGCGAGAGATTTCGCTCAAAATGTTTTGAAAGCAGGAGTTATCGAAAGAGATAACGAACAGCGTTTCCCAGCAGAGGAGATTAAGCAATTGGGTGAATTAGGATTTATGGGTATGATGGTTTCTCCTGAGTATGGAGGTTCTGGAATGGATACTTTATCCTATGTTTTAGCCATGGAAGAAATCAGTAAAGTGGACGCGTCTACTTCTGTTTGTATGTCAGTGAACAATTCTTTGGTTTGTTGGGGGCTTGAGAAATTTGGAACGGAGGAGCAAAAACAAAAATATTTAATTCCATTAGCGAAAGGTGAGAAAATTGGGGCGTTTTGTCTTTCTGAACCAGAAGCAGGTTCAGATGCTACGTCACAACGTACGACTGCCATTGATAAAGGAGATCACTATTTATTGAACGGCACGAAAAACTGGATTACCAACGGATCGTCGGCCTCAACGTATGTAGTTATTGCTCAAACTGATGTTGAAGCAGGTCACCACGGAATTAATGCTTTCATCATTGAGAAAGGTATGGAAGGGTTTGTTATCGGTGCGAAGGAAGATAAAATGGGAATTCGTGGATCAGATACGCATACATTATTGTTTAATGATGTTAAAGTTCCAAAGGAAAATAGAATAGGAGAGGACGGATTTGGATTCAAATTCGCAATGAAAGTGCTTTCTGGTGGTAGAATTGGAATTGCGGCGCAAGCTTTGGGAATTGCAGGAGGAGCTTTGGAGCTTTCTTTGGCTTACTCGAAAGAGCGTAAAGCGTTTGGAAAAGAAATTTCAAAGCATCAAGCAATTGCATTCAAATTGGCAGATATGGCAACGGATATTGAAGCTGCTAAAATGTTAGTATATCGTTCTGCAGTGGACAAAGATCAAGGTAGAAATTACGATCAATCGAGTGCTATGGCCAAATTGTACGCGTCAAAAGTTGCTATGGAACACACGGTTGAGGCTGTTCAGATCCACGGTGGCTATGGATTTGTAAAAGAATACCACGTGGAGCGATTGATGAGAGATGCTAAAATCACGCAGATTTATGAAGGAACTTCTGAAGTTCAGAAAATCGTTATCTCAAGAAATGTCCTGAAAGATTAATTCAGAAAAAAAAACATGGAAAGGCTTTCAGAAATGAGAGCCTTTTTTTTGTCTCTATTTGTTTAAAGAACTTCTTCTAAGATTTCCAGTTTTATACCACGAGAACCTTTCAAAATAATCAGGTGATCTTCAACGGGGTTTTGTTCTAAAAACGTTTTTATTTGGATTGAGTCGGTGAAGTGTTTTAGGACATTGGAGGATTGTATCTTGCCGAACTCTTCTCCAACAGTATATCCTTTTATTTCTAGTTTCTTGACAAGCTCCAGAATTTTCGCGTGTTCCTCTAGGCTATCGTTCCCCAATTCGCGCATATCCCCAATTATGAAGATCTTATTTTCAGGAGCCATCATGGCAAAGCTTTCTAGAGCCGTTTTCATACTGCTAGGATTTGCATTGTAGCAATCGAGGATCAAGGTATTGTGCTCGCTTTTTTGAACTTGGGATCTTTTGTTGTTGGGTTGATAAGAGACGATTGCATCAGAAATGTCTTTTCGTGGTACATCAAAGAGACAACCAAAAGTAGCAGCGGCTAAATAATTATAGAAATTATAACTTCCGACCATTTTTGTTTCGAGAACTTCTGATTCAAAATCGCGATTTTTCCATTTCATCATTACAAAAGGCGTCAATGCGATCAATTCACCATTCGTAAATTCATTGTTCGTTCCATAAGATACGGCACCAATATTTTGGGGTAAATTCCCCATCAAAATTGGGTCATCGCCATTAACTACGATAGTCCCTTTGTTTTTTTCTATCGATTCGTAGAGTTCTTTTTTCGTCTTGAGAACTCCTTCGAATGATCCAAATCCTTCTAAATGAGCCTTGCCAATGTTTGTGATGATACCGTAATTAGGCTCAGCAATCAAACACAGTTCTTCAATGTCTTTAAAATGATTGGCTCCCATTTCGATAATTGCAATATCATGATCTTCAGTCAGTCGTAGTAGAGTAAAAGGAACTCCCAAGTGATTGTTCAAATTACCTTCTGTAGCCAGCACATTGTATTTTTTACTCAACACCGCATTTATAAGTTCCTTGGAAGTAGTTTTTCCATTACTTCCTGTGATTCCAATAACGGGGATGTCGAATTTATTTCTGTGATAGTTGGCTAAATTTTGGAGGTATTGAACGCTATTGTCCACTAATGTCATGTTGGTTTGGTCACTGAAGTAGTCAGCATTGTCAACAACAACATGTTTCGCGCCATTTTCAAGTGCTTTTGAAGCAAAAGTGTTTCCGTCAAAGTTCTCGCCTTTAATACAAATGAACAGGGAGTCTTTTTTTATAGATCTGGTATCTGTGCAGATTCCTGAACTAGAGTAGAAGGGCGAGAAGAGGCTATTTTCCATGACCTTAAAAGTAAAAAAGCCTTGACAAAATTTGTCAAGGCTTTTAGTTATTTATGAACGTTAGACTGTTTAGTCTCGTTACTTATTCTTCTGTTTCTTTCTTCCGTAGTTAAATCCAGTTGGTGAACCAACGCGATCCATTGCACAACGGAAACCAATCGCATCTGTTGCCTGTGTTTCTTCCAAGTAACGACGTTGACTTGGTGCCAACCAGTAAGCACGATCTTTCCAAGAACCTCCCTTGTACACTCTTGATCCGTCAGAGATCAGTGTCGTTGGCCAAGAAGTGCGGTCTCCTGGTTTCACTTGCGATCCATCAAGGCTGAACTCTTCGTGTTGATTTTGATACATGATCAAATTAGGATCACGTGTCGCCTGATTGATGTCATTTTTACGCTCGTCATTACCGTAGTAGATAGAACTTTCAATATCTCCATCCAAGTAATCTATGTAATCATCACGACGGTAATTCAAACGGTTGATATTTTCTTCTTCTGTTACCGTTCTGTATTTCAATTTTCCGGGTGTATCTATAATGAATTCAGAGAATCCTTCACGTAACATAGAGATCACTTCGAAAGCGTACTCTTCACCATCTGGACCTTCACGGTATGCATCCGTAAAGATTTCATCGAACAAACGATCTTGAATCAATGCCGAAGCTTCGATATCATGCTTATCATTCTTGTAGATGAGTGCTTGATCTATAACTTCATTGATATCTCTTAACAATTCAATTTCGATAGAATCTTTCACTTTACCGTGAGATACGTAGAATGGATCTGGCGCGTACCCTTGGTGAACTTGGTTTCTAGATTGAACGTTAGCAGCTAATCCAACAGGGATTATCGTATCATTTGGATCATGCTGATTTGCTGAAACTCTTTGGTAACGAATTCTTTCGAATTCATTTAAGTATTCCTTCATTCCATGCACATCGTACTGTACTTGCTGTGTGCGCGTTTCAATCTTTCCTTCGTTATTCAAAAGTTTTGTTTTGAAAACGTTACCACGGAAAGGACGGAATTCATCGTAATCCTCACTTGTTAAAGGACGGTAAACATCCGCTACCCATTCAGAAACGTTTCCAGCCATGTGGTAAAGCCCGTAATCATTTGGCCAGTAAGACTCAACTGGAGCCGTAACGTCTGCACCATCATTTAGGTGACCTGCAACCCCCATATAATCTCCACGTCCACGAACAAAGTTTGCTCTGATTTCACCTGTAAATTGTGCTTCATCTTGACGAACCCAGTGACCATCCCAAGGATAGATACGTCGTTCATCGATATTTTCAGTTCCAGCTTGTAAGTTTCCAATCAAACCAGATGCAGCAAACTCCCATTCCGCTTCAGTAGGGAGTCGGTAACGAGGAAGAAGGACTCCATCTTCCATACGCACTTGACGCTCGCCCAATTTTTTATCGACAACGGCATCAGGATTCAAGTTTTGAATATTCTTTACTAGCGATTCTTCGTTGTATTGCCCAGAATAGTATGAATCCGTATTAAACGTATTTTCATTTCTTTGGTCATTGTTGAATTGGAAAACACCTTCACGAATTAATATATATTCGTTTACACGGTCCGTTCTCCATTTACAGAAATCATTAGCTTGAAGCCATGACACACCAACGACCGGGTAATCACGGTATGCTGGATGACGCAAGTAGTAATCAACGTACTTTTCATTGTCTCCAAGCTTGGAACGCCATACTAATGTATCTGGAAGCGCATTTTTGTATACCATTGGATACGATTCGTTATACGCTCTTTGAATCCAATACAAATATTCCAACCAGTGGAAGTTTGTAATTTCCGTTTGATCCATGTAAAAGGAAGAAACCGTGACACGAGCCGCACGATTATTCCAATCTGACATTACATCTTGCTCTGTAAGTCCCATAGTGAATGTACCTCCTTCGACAAGTACAAGTCCAGGACCTGTTTCTTGATCAACAAAAGGAACTTTCTGGTAACCGCCTTGTTTGGGGTTGTTGTAGTCCCAACCAGTCACATTCGAGGCTTCTCTAGAACACGATGACACGATAAAAGCTCCTGCAACTGCAACAGCTATAAATTTGAATAATCGCATATTATTTGTTTTGGTTTTCATGTTTTAATCTTTCGCAATACAACCTTTAAACGCTGGTTGTTATTTTTCGTTACAGTTTTTAGAATGACGGACAAGAAATTGTTTTAAATGTCGGCAATTTATCTTTACAATTCAACAATAATCCTAGCGAGATCTCATGCGATCCACCAGAAACACCATTGTTCAATTTACTAACTGTAATATCGTAACTATATCCGATACGGAACTTTCCAGTATCTACACCAAGTGATAAAATGAATGCATCTCTATTACGGTACCAAGCCCCTGCCTGAAATGCTCCGTATTTAATATATGTACCAATAGCCAATTCTTGAAATCCATTTTGATATTGATAGATAACATTTGGCATGATGGATGTCACATTTTTATATTGTGATTTGCTTCCAAGGTCAATTTTTGCTCCCATGTGACCTGTCAAACGGATCGGAAGTCGTGATGATCCAATAATCATGGATTCATCTGGTCGGTTTAGGTGATGACCAGCCACTCCAAAAAAGAAGTGCTTGCTGTAGCCTACCATTCCTGCAGATGCATCGAAGAAATAACGATTACCTCCACGTTGGACATCGCCTGTTTGGTAAATAAACCCTCGTCTCGGGTCAATCATATCCCCAAAAGTCAACTTATCCCAATCAAGATACTTATTGTACATCGCTGCACGTGCTCCGAACATCATGCTGAATTTGCGATTTACCTTAAGATGATAGGAATACACCAAACCAAGCATGGATGTGTAAATTGTCCCTTGTCCTTGTTGGTCATGTGTCGCGATTACTCCAATACCTCCAGAAATATTCTTGAAGTATTGATCGTAAGACATGCTGTAGGTAACATAATTTCCCGTTAAACTAGGCCACTCATTTCTGTAGTTCATGGCAAAGCGAGGACAACCATGTGAGCCTGCAAACGCTGGATTCAAATAAATCGGGTTCGCGTAGAATTGCGTGAACTGTGGATCTTGAGCATGAGAGCTAAACGCCATAAGGCAGGTAACACTCAAAATCAGACTTTGTTTAAGTTTTTTCATCAACTTGTGTTATAACTTTTGTCAAGGGTAGTTAACGGGTTTTCTCGAACAAAGTTACAAATATTGCAATTTGGGTATAATATTCAAACAAAATGTTCGTTTTTTTGTCAGGTCAAAATATTGATCTGATATTTGTCTTATGAAAACGCTCTTCAAGAAAATGATTACTAAGGAACTATTGGCCCTCTCTGCATTTCTAATGTTTTGCCTTTCTTCTTCCGCACAATCGAATCAAACAATTCAGATCGAATGGCAAGACCCACAGGAAGTTTTATTTGGTGAGGAAAAGGTTTTAACTCCCTCAATTAAAGATCAATACCTGGATGGTTATGCCCCGAATTTTTTCTATAAACAGTCCGTTGTGAATTCAATCGCGAGCGCTCAAATTGTCGTTAAATCAACTGCGCCCGCAACGTCTGTTGACCTGCAGTTTTTGGAGCGATTTAAGGTACTCGTAGGGAGTGATTTAAACGCACAAAATAATGTCTCGAATCAAGATGGGAAAAGATACGCAATCGTCAATTTTATGCCATTTATCCGAAAAAACGGACAGATTCACCGAGTACTATCTTTTGAATTGAAACTAAAAGGAGGGAATTTTGAAGGAAATTCATTCGTGGCGAAAGGATTTGTTGCGAATTCGGTTTTGAGAAACGGCACAGGTGAATGGTATAAAATTTCAATTTCGGAAAATGGGATCTATAAGTTGGATAAAGATTTTTTAAGTGATCTCGGAATTGATGTTGAGTCTATCAACCCTCAAGATATTAATATCTTCGGAAATGGAGATGGATTACTGCCCGAGAACAATTCCGTGCCTCGAACGGATGATTTGGCAAAGAACGCGATTACTATTGTCGGTGAAAATGACGGATCATTCGATGATGGAGATTATATTTTGTTTCATGGCTGGGGGCCTCATCGTTGGTACGAGAATGGAACAGAATACAATCAGGAAAGACATATTTATTCGGATGTTTCGACATACTTTATCAACATCAACCCAGCGGACACTCCTTTAAGAATTGAAAATCGCTTCAATTCAAGCGATCCGGTTACGAATTCAGTTACAGATTATTCCTTCTATGGAGTTTTGGAGCAGGATTTGGTGAATTTGGTGAATGGCGGGAGTCGCTGGTATGGTGATCTCTTCGATTCAGAACTTTCAAGAACCTATACATTTAATATTCCTGATGTTGTAACGACCACGCCTGTCAGTTTTGAAGTTTCGATTGCTTCGAATGTGAATAATAGTTCTGGAACTTCCCAGAATTATTCTGTGAATGGGGATCTTCTTTTTTCACAATCCTTACCATCCGCTGTTGACTATGGAAGGAGCACAGTTTTATTTGCAGATTCGACACCAAGCACGATAATGCCGTTGAATATCAATATTGTACGTAATTCACCTGACGTGTTGACATATTTGGATAAAATCACGATGAATGCCAGAAGATCTTTGCGTTTTTATGGCACTCAAATGCAATTCGCTGATTTGAATTCTGTCGGCGCAGGGAATGTTGCTGGTTATACCATTTCAAATTTTCCTTCGAACGGTTTCGTTTTTGAGGTCACTGATCGTCATCAGCCGTGGTTGTTAAATGGAACGTTGACTGGTGGCAGTTATAATTTTCAATTGAATGCTGATTCAGTGCGCACTTTCGTGGTGTCTAATGGCTCGGATTTCAAGACACCAACTGCAATTGGAAGAGTGGATAATCAGAACTTACACGGTTTGGAGCAAGCAGATTATGTGATTGTTAGTCATCCTGCTTTTACTGCTCAGGCTGAGCGTTTGGCGAATTTACATCGTGCAAACGGTTTGGTTGTTCACGTGGTTCGAACTGATCAGGTTTACAATGAGTTTGCCTCAGGAATGCAAGATGCGACAGCGATTCGAATGCTGGCGAAAATGTTCTACGACCGAGGAGTTACCTTGCCTGGACCGAAGTTGAAGTATTTATGTCTTTTTGGAGATGGGACTTACGATCCAAAAAATAGAGTTCCAAATAATAACAATTATGTTTTAACGTATCAATTGAATTTGAATAACACCTCTGAAGATCATATTGGGATGATGCCAAGTGATGATTACTTCGGAATTCTTGATGATAACGAAGCTATGGGGTCGTCTGATTTAGTGGATGTTGCTGTTGGCAGAATGCTTGTTTCGGACAATCAAATGGCAAAGGAATTGGTGGACAAGGTGCAACATTACATGCAAAATGGATCTGGAATCTATTCAACGGCCAACACGAATTGTAGTAACGATGAGTATTCATCCACTTTCGGTGACTGGCGCACAAAATATGTGTTGATCGCTGACGATGAAGAGAATAATTATTTCTTAAAAAATGATGTAGAGCCACAATATGATTACGTTAGCGATACTCTTCCAGAGATGAATTGTGAGAAAATCTACCTTGACGCCTACAATCAAGTAGCTACTGCAGGTGGAAGTCGTTATCCAGAAGTGAATGAAGCGATTAATTCCCGTATTGAAAGAGGAGCCTTGATTATGAATTACGTAGGTCACGGTGGAGAGGCTGGATTGGCGGAAGAACGCATCATGACGATATCAATGATCAACGATTGGAAAAATATAGATGTTCTTACCCTTCTCGTTTCGGCGACTTGCGAGTTTACCAAATTTGACGATCCTGACCGAGTTTCAGCAGGAGAGTTTGCTTCATTAAATCCATACGGTGCTGCAATTGCATTGATGACGACCACAAGGTCTGTCTATTTCAGTGTCAACACAAACGTTGGTCAGGCTTTTATTCGAGAAGTTTTCCAGAGAGATCCGTTGACATTATTGCCACGTACTTTCGGGGAAATCATCCGTAAAACCAAAAACGAGGTAGGTGGTAACAACAAACGAAGTTTTACACTCATTGGAGATCCAGCGCTTCGCCTAGCATTGCCAAACTTGAGTGTTGTAACAGATAGTATTAATGGACAAGATCCTGTCGTGTTCAACGATACGATCAACGCGTTAAGTACGGTTGTCATAAAAGGACACGTGAACGACAACAATGGTCAAATACTAAACAATTTCAATGGTGTGCTTTATCCAACGGTTTATGATAAGCCAAAACAGCAACAAACTTTGAGTAACGACGGGGCGGCTTCTCCAGTATATCCTTTTAAAACACAAACCAATAAAGTGTACAGTGGTAAAGCTTCCATAACAAACGGTCAATTTGAATTCACATTTATCGTTCCAAAAGACATTAACTATGCTGTTGATTTTGGTAAGATTAGTTATTACGCTGAAAATGGAACGACCGATGCATTTGGATACGATACTTCTTTTTTAATTGGTGGTTTGAATCCGAATGGACTGAATGATAATATCGGTCCAACAGTTGACTTATATATCAACGACGATAATTTTGTGAGTGGAGGTATTACGGATGAAACACCAATTCTAATTGCCGACGTGTTTGATGAAAATGGTATTAATACCGTTGGAAATGGAATAGGACATGATATTGTGGCTGTTCTTGACGGTGAAACTGGAGATCCAATCGTATTGAATGATTTCTATACAGCTGATCTGGATTCGTATCAAAGCGGTCAGATTCGATACAATTTCGCTTCGCTTGAGCCTGGCCCTCACACATTGTCACTTAAAGTTTGGGACGTGAACAATAACTCGTCGGAGTCTTCGTTGGAGTTTATAGTTCAGGAGAAGGAGGAAATCGTGCTAGATCACGTTTTAAATTACCCCAATCCATTTACTACACGTACGGAATTTTTCTTTGAGCACAATCAAGCTTGTACAAATCTGGAAGTTCAAATTCAAATACTTACCGTAGCAGGAAACTTAGTGAAAACAATTAATCAGGAAATAATATGTGATGGCTTCCGTACGCCAGGTATTCCATGGGATGGATTGGATGATTTTGGAGATCAACTTGCGAAAGGAGTTTACATCTACCACGTCAAAGTAAGAACACCAGATGGAGAAACGGCGGACAAAACAGAGAAATTAGTGATTTTACGCTAGTCTGTACAATAAAGGAAGTTCTATTACGTATATTTGCAAGTTCAATAAGATATGAAAATGACAAACAAGATATTAAGCCTCTTATTTTTAAGCGGTTCTTTTGTAGCTCTGGCGCAACCAACAGGCGGAAGTGGAGTTACGGATGATCAATTGCAGCTGAATACAATCACAACGGCATTGCCATTTATGTCAATAACGCCAGATTCAAGAGCAGGGGCTATGGGGGATGCAGGTACTTCTTTAAGTGCGTCTTCAACTTCAATTTATTGGAATACTTCCATGATTAACTTCGCCGAAGAGCAATCTGAAATAAGCGTGTCTTATACACCTTGGTTGCGTCAATTGACAAACGATATTCATCTTTCGTATGTAGCAGGTTACTATAATATTAACAAGCGTCATGCTGTTGGTGGAGCACTTCGCTACTTCAATCTTGGTGAAATTACGTACACAAGCGCTCAAGGGGATGTACTCAGAGAGGACAAGCCAAATGAGTTTGAAATTACGGGAGGTTATGCCTTCAAATTGTCAGATCGTACAAGTGTTGGTTTGAATGGTAAGTTTGCATATTCAAATTTAACAGGAGGGTCTGTTATTCAGGGGGTTCAGTCGAAACCAGGTATTGTTGGTGCGGCAGATCTTTCATTCACTTATTTCAATCCAGATGCACGTCTAGGAAGAACAAAAGGCGACTTCGTTTTCGCATCTACCATCAATAATATTGGTAATAAGGTAGCATATTCTGAATTGGCTACGCGTGATTTCATTCCAATGAACTTGAAAATAGCGAGTTCTTTTAACGCGAAATTCGATTCTTACAATCGAGTTACTTTTGCGCTAGAATTACAGAAGTTATTAGTCCCGACTCCTCCTTTTGTTGATGTTATTGGAGGTGAATACACTATTGTTTCAGGAACCAATTCCGACGACGTTGGTGTGATCGCTGGAATGCTGCGTTCGTTTTATGACGCTCCAGGTGCGCCTGCAACAGACGAAAACGGAGATTACATTCAAAATGCGGATGGCTCATACGAAGTAGTTAGCGGTTCGAAATTCAAAGAAGAATTGACGGAGATTAATATCGCGACAGGAATCGAATACTGGTACAACAATACGTTTGCTTTGAGAACCGGGTTCTTCTATGAGAATAGAAACAAAGGAGCACGTCAATATTTCAATTTTGGGGTTGGATTCAAATACAACAAATTCGGAATTGATATCTCTTATCTAGCGGCGCTTCAACGTGTAAACCCTCTTGCAAATACACTTCGTTTTACTCTACGTATGACGTTAGGTGACGGTTCCGACGCAGATAATAAAGAGTAAATATGACGTCTATTCGAATTGGCTACGGCGTTGATGTTCATCGTTTAGACTCTGGAATTCCTTTATTTATTGGAGGTCTCGAAATCCCATCCGAGATAGGTGCAGTAGGCCATTCCGACGCAGATGTACTGCTTCATGCTATTTGTGATGCACTTTTAGGAGCAGCGAACTTAAGAGATATAGGTTATCATTTTTCAGATACAGACCCAAAATTCAAAGGGATTGATAGCAAGATTCTTCTTGAAGAAGTGATGGTACTTATCGAAGCGAAAGGGTATTCTGTTGTGAATATCGATACAACGGTTATTCTAGAAAGACCTAAGTTGAATCCACATATTCCTGATATGCAGGAGGTTATTTCAAAAATATTAAAAGTAGAATTAGATGCCGTTTCCATAAAGGCGACCACGCACGAAAAAGTCGATTCATTCGGAGAGGGAAATGCAATTAAAGCCTATGCTGCTTGTTTAATTGAGAAGTAACTTTCATCTCAATTTGATCTTCGAATGGAATCAGTATATTTGTTTTTCAAACTGAGAAAATGAAAGTAAACCCTCAATATACGACTAAAGAATCATTACTGGAATTATACAATAAACCGCTTTTAGAACTTGTGTTTGAAGCGGCAACAATTCATCGTGAATATCACAATCCACGTGAAGTTCAAATGTCCTCATTATTAAGTATTAAAACGGGAGGTTGTCCGGAAGATTGCGGATATTGCCCGCAAGCAGCAAGATATCATACGGATGTGGAAGCTCATAAGTTAATGACTGTTGAATCGGTTGTTGAGCAAGCGCAAAATGCAAAAGCAAATGGTGCGTCGCGCTTGTGTATGGGGGCTGCGTGGAGAGAAGTTCGTGACAATCGCGATTTTGACAGTGTGATTGAAATGGTGCAGTCAGTGAATGATCTTGGAATGGAAGTGTGCTGTACGCTTGGTATGATGAACGAACAGCAAGCGGAACGTTTAAAGAAAGCTGGTTTGTTTGCTTACAATCACAATTTAGACACTTCTGCAGATTATTACGACGATGTGATTTCAACGCGTGAATATGAGGATCGTTTGAATACAATCGAGAATGCACGTAAAGCGGGTATCAGTGTTTGTTCTGGAGGTATTATTGGAATGGGCGAAGCGATTGAAGATCGTATGGGGCTTTTGATGAGTTACATGCAGATGGAAACGCCACCAGAGTCTATTCCAATTAATGCACTGGTTGCAGTCGAAGGAACGCCGATGGAAGATCAAAAACCTGTTGAGCAGTGGGAAATGATTCGAATGGTAGCTACTACAAGAATTGCTTTTCCTCAGTCCGTTGTAAGATTGTCAGCAGGAAGAACAAAAATGAGTATGGAGGCTCAAGCGCTGTGCTTTATGGCTGGTGCTGGTTCGGTTTTCGCTGGAGATAAATTGCTAACAACACCAAATCCTGAGTTCAATGAAGATGTTGAGATGTTCAAGATTTTGGGACTTCAAACAAAAGCTGCATTTGCGGATGGGGAGCAACCAGTGACGGAAGCAGATCCTATCATTGAAGAAAGAAAGCGAAAAGAAGCTGCAAGAGCAAAAGAACTGGAAGAAGCAAGAGCGAAAATTAAAGATGAGAATTTTCAACCGCGAAAAGTGACCGTAGAGGGCTAAGTGGATTCGAAATTGCATAAAAAATTGTCTGAAAGACATGAAAAGGGGACCTTGCGTTCCCTTTCTTCGTTTGAGGGATTGGTTGACTTTTACTCGAATGATTATCTCGGTTGGACGCAAGAACCGATAAGTTTTATTGGGAATTCTGGGGCGACTGGTTCAAGATTAATCTCCGGGAATTCAAAAGTTGCAGAGGAAAGTGAAGCCGAAATCGCGAAGTACTTCAATTCAGAATCGGCATTAATGTTTAGTTCTGGCTATGATGCAAACATTGGCTTTTTTAGCGCCGTTCCGCAAAAAGACGATACGATTTTGTATGATTCTGAGATTCACGCGAGTGTCAGAGACGGCATAAGAATGGGAATCGCGAATTCTTTCAGTTTTCGACATAACAATCTCCAACATTTAGAAGAAAAGCTTTCAAAAACCACCTCTGGAGCTATATACGTCGCTGTGGAGTCATTGTACTCGATGAATGGCGATACTGCTCCACTTAACGAGCTTGTTTCGCTCTGCGAACGCTATGGCGCTTATTTAATCGTTGATGAAGCCCATGCAGGTGGCGTTTTGGGTGAACAAGGAAAGGGGCTCGGGTTCGAATTTTCTAATCGTATTTTTGCGAGAGTTATCACTTTTGGGAAAGCCTACGGTTCGCACGGAGCATGTGTTTTATCCAATAGCGACTTAAGGGATTATTTGGTCAATTTTGCGCGATCCTTTATTTATACAACGGCGCTCCCAAATTATGTTTTTAGTCACAATGCAGCGATTGTTTCCAATGATGAAAATCTGTCGCGGATGGAAATGCTTCAGGAAAATCTCAAGTACTTTCGCGAATCGATGTTTGGAGATAGCTTACCGTCAGATACAAGGTCTCCCATTCAAATCGTGCCAGTTGGATCGATAAATGAAACCAAAAGGCTTGCGGAAAGGATTATTTCATCAGGGATTTCAGTAAAGCCAATTTTTTCACCGACAGTTCCAGAGGGAAAAGAATGCATTCGAATTTGTATTCACGCATTCAACACCAAAGAAGAAATGGATCGTTTGATAAAAGTTTTAAGCTAAAAAAAAAACGCCCTCCAATGGAGAGCGTTCATTCTGAAAAAATTTCAGTTATCTTTTCGTGTCTACTTCAACAGTAGCCATTTCTTCACTTTGATATTCACCAGCGTCCAATTTACGTTTCATTGTTTTGAAGGTTTCAATTGTATATTGAACATCTTCAAGAGTGTGAGAAGCTGTCGGGATTAAACGAAGCATGATCACATCTTTAGGTACAACTGGATAAATAACGATTGAACAGAAAATATTGTAATTCTCACGAAGATCAAACGTTAAGTTTGTTGCTTCTGCCAAGTTTCCTTGTAAGAAAACAGGCGTTACCGCTGAATTCGTTACTCCGATATCAAATCCAGAGTCAACCAATCCTTTTTGAAGGTTGCTCGCGATTGTCCAAAGCTTTTCTTTGTGCTCTGGTTGGTCACGAAGTAATTCAAGTCGTTTTCTCGCTCCAACAACCAATGGCATTGGAAGAGATTTTGCGAATACTTGCGATCTCATGTTATAACGAAGGAATTCAATAATATGTTCTTCAGCACAAATAAATGCACCAATTGAAGCCATTGATTTCGCGAATGTTCCGAATAACACGTCGATTTCGTCATGAACACCTTGCTCTTCTCCAGCACCTTGACCACGTTTACCAACAGTACCGAAACCGTGAGCATCGTCAACGAACAATCGGAAGTCGTATTTACCTGACTTGCGGAATTCCACAAGTTCTTTCAATTTTCCTTGATCACCTGCCATTCCGAAAACACCTTCCGTAATAACAAGGATTCCTCCACCTGTTTGCTCAGCATACTTTGTTGCACGTTCCATTTGCTTATCAAAGCTTTCCATGTCGTTGTGCTTAAATACAAAGCGTTTTCCTGCATGCAAACGCATTCCATCAAGAATACAAGCGTGAGATTCACTATCGTAAACGATTACATCATTTCTGTCAACAATAGAATCGATCGCAGAAACCATCCCTTGGTAACCGAAGTTCAAAAGGATCGTGTCTTCTTTCTCCATGAATTCAGAGATTTCACTCTCCAAAGCTTCATGCTCACTTGTTTGACCGGTCATCATTCTAGATCCCATTGGGTAAGCCAATCCCCATTGTGCAGACGCATCGGCATCTGCCTTACGTACTTCTGGGTGATTTGCCAATCCAAGGTAGTTATTCACTGACCAAACGAGACACTCTTTTCCACGGAAGATCATTTTATTTCCAATTTCCCCCTCTAATTTTGGGAATGTGAAATAGCCATGAACACCTTTAGAGTACTGCCCGAGAGGACCTCTGTTTTTCTTGATTTTGTCAAAAATATCTTGCGCCATAAATCTGGTTTTCAATAAAGTCAATAAGAATTGATCGCTCATTAAACTTTAAATTTGCTACAAAATTACGCTAAATTCCAGACACACGTGAAAAACAAAGGGATTTTTATCAACAGACGACTTTATATGAGTAATCATTTTTGAAATTATAATGTGAATGTAATTTATTTGAAAAGCCCCTTCAAGGCTAGAGCAGTAACTTGGATTATCGTAACTTTTGGTTAGGATCAAGAACAGGTTTTTCGAACTTTTTTAAATTTCAACCAATCCAAATCGTGATTTTCTTCGTATCTAATAATAGAACAACTCTAAAGACTTTTCAATGTTAATGAAACCAAAATTCATATCGCTCCTTTTATATTCAGCATTTTCAATTTGATAGGTCAAACAGTTGATACAAACGCCGTGGACGGAAAAATTTACGTTCGAACTGTTGTGAATTCAGCTGTAGATTTAAACAATTACAACAATTCAGACCCAATTTTGAATGGTGTTTTGTCTACGTATGGAGTTACAGATATTGATTTACCATTTGGAGGATTGCCAGTGGATTCTGTATTCTATCCATGAAGCTAGGAGAGGAGTGGGTTTCCAAGAAATTATTGATAGAACGTTAGACTTTCTGAACTACAAAGTTCTAGAAAATCGGGGTGTCTGACTATTTTTTTGGCTAACGTTTAAAATTCCCATCCATCAATCAAGTATAAAAACGAAGCGATTGCCGCACAACCAAGTTCCAATTCGCGTTTGTTCACGTTCTCAAAAACATCACTTGGTGCATGATGAAAATCAAAATAGCGCTGTGAATCTGGCACGAATCCAAACAAAGGAATCCCTTCGTATTGCTGTTTTAGTGGACTGATATCTACACCTCCGTATCCTGCTTCAAAAATGTGTAAATCATACGCTTTGAATAGGGGAGACAGGCTTTCTAATTTTTTCACTTGTTCTTCAGTTCCATCACACTGAAAACCTCTTGGAGAGAAACCTCCGCGATCACTTTCTAGTGCTGCAATTTGCTTTTCTCCTTTTTCCTTAACGATCTCAGCATAAGAGCGGCCGCCCATGTTACCATTTTCCTCATTCATAAAAAACACGAGACGCAACGTGTGTTTGGGTTTGTAGCCCACGGTTTTTAAAATCCGAAGCGCTTCCAAACAATGAACAATTCCAGCACCATCGTCATGAGCGCCTTCGCCAACATCCCAAGAATCAAGGTGACCTCCGAAAGTGATGATCTCATCTGGTTTCACAGAGCCTGTTAATTCACCGATAACGTTGTAAGAAGTGACGTCTGGGTAGTCCCGACAATCCATTTCCATCGCGAATCTCACATTGGACTTTTCTTTGCCGATTAATGAAGAAAGTAGCTCTGCATCCTCTGTCGAAATGGCTGCCGCTGGGATTTTTGGAATACTGTCTACATAGCGCATCGAGCCCGTGTGCGGATGCTCATTTATCGGAAGTCCCAAAGATCGGATGATTACTGCCTTTGCTCCCATTTCAGAGGCTTCTGCAGCACCTTTTCCGCGAATGGCATAACATCCTCCGTAGGCGCGAAAGGTATTTATTTGCCGTTCATCCATCGGTTGGTTGAGAAAAACAATCTTACCAGAAATCGTTTTGGGGTCGGCTGATTTCATCGCTTCTAGGGATTCAAATTCGAGAATATCTCCTTCGAGTAACCCGTTGGTTCCAATCGATCCGCCTAGTGCAAGCATATTCACTTTGATCAAATCGCCATTTGCTTTTCGTATCCAGCCAGCTTCTTTCGTCCCTCTTTCCCAGTGTGGGACTTGAATTTCTTGGAGGTATACTTTATCGAAACCGTAGCTTTCCATTTTGGCTTTTCCCCAGTTGACCGCCATTTCTGCTTCAGCTGAACCCGTTAAACGAGCACCAACGTCTTTGCAAAGACTTCTGAGGTCCTCGAAAGCATTTCCTTCAGAAAGTGCTTCATTGTATATAGAGCGAATAAATATTGAGTCTGATTGAGCTTGAGTGGAGCTCGAAATAAGAAGTGCAAGAATAAGGATGCGCATGTTAGCTAGTTTTATCGGCTAAAAATACGATTTCCAAGGCAAATGTGAGGTTGAAGGTTAATTCAGATCTCTTAAAGTTTTGTGCAGAGCCACGCATTTAGTCAAAATTCCTTCCAGTTTATCGAGTTGTAGCATTGTGTGTGGATCGCTTTTCGCGCTGTGTGGAGTGGGGTGGACTTCCATGAACAAGCCATCAGCACCTGTAGCTACTGCGGAAAGTGTAATCGCCTCAATTAAATCAGGATCACCACCCGTAACGCCTTCGGTTTTATTTGGCTTTTGAACGGCGTGTGTGCAGTCCATGATGACGGGAGCATTCAAGTTTTTCATTCTGAAGATAGAGGTAGCATCAACGATTAAATCGGAGTAACCGAAAGTCGTTCCGCGTTCGCACAGCCAAACTTTTTCATTTCCTGTCGACAAAACCTTTTCCAATGGGAAGATCATTGCTTCTGGGGAAAGAAATTGTCCTTTCTTGATATTGACACCACATCCCGTCTTTCCAGCAGCAATCAACAATTCTGTTTGTCTGCACAAAAAGGCGGGAATTTGCAGGTTATCCACGAATTTCGCTACTTTTTCTGGTTCGTAGCTTTCGTGAACATCTGTAATTGTTTCAACACCTAGTTCTTTACCAACATTGGCAAGAATACGCAATGCTAAGTCGTCGCCGATTCCAGTGAACGAGTCCAAACGAGAACGATTTGCTTTGCGATAACTGCCTTTGAAAATGTAATCAATTCCCAATCGGTCACAGATTTCTTTCACCTCACGACCAATGATGAATGGCATTTCATCGTCTTCAATGGCGCAAGGACCGGCAATTAATGTTAGTTTTTTAGGATATTTCATTCTTAGCTTTTTGTCCCAAATAACCACTATGATGGCGTTTGGCATATTCTTCTTTTGTAAAACCGATCTTTTTCATGATGCCAACAACCATTAAATCACCCACTACGGTCATTACAGTCGTGGAAGTTGTTGGAGTCAATCCAAGCGGGCAAACTTCTTTCGGTGATCCCGTGTTAATTGTCACATCGCAATCCTTTTCTAAAGGTCCATCTGGATTGCCAGTTAACCCTACGATAGGCAAATTCTCATGTAAATTTCGAGAAAGGTGAATCAGGTCGAGAATTTCGTTTGTTTTTCCGGAGTTTGAAATCACAAAAAGAAGATCGTTTTTTTGGATCATTCCCAAATCACCATGCTGCGCTTCTGAAGGATGCAAAAAAATCGCTGGAGTACCCGTTGAAGAAAGCGTTGTAGCAATGTTAACGCCGATTTGACCAGCTTTTCCCATTCCGCTGATAACTACCTTGCCACCAAGGTGATTTGTACGTTCAACGATTAAGTCTATGGCTTTTTCGATGGCGCCATCTAAAGGGATATTGCGAATTGCTGCAATTTCTGCCTCAATTATTTGCTGCATTTCTTCTTTCATGCTTCCAGATTGTTTGCAAGCCCGAAATTATCCAAAATCAATGATTTCTCGGCAACAACTCTAACTTTTAATTTTTTTTTGCTGCTCTTGGTCCATTTCCTTCTTTCGGACTTCATTTTGCAATCGTATCGGACTCCCTTTTTTTTATCTTTGCGGAAAATTCGGAATTCATGTCATTAAAATGTGGAATTGTTGGTCTTCCAAACGTAGGAAAGTCGACTTTATTTAACTGCTTGTCGAACGCAAAAGCACAATCGGCAAATTATCCTTTCTGTACAATTGAGCCAAACATTGGAACGATCTCTGTTCCAGATGAACGATTGGAAAAATTGGAAGGTTTAGTTTCACCAGAGCGTGTGGTGCCAACTACCATGGAGATTGTCGATATTGCTGGACTTGTTAAGGGAGCTTCAAAAGGTGAAGGGCTTGGAAATCAGTTCCTTGCAAACATCCGTGAAACAGATGCGATTATCCACGTTTTACGTTGCTTCGACGATGGAAATGTAATCCACGTAGACGGTTCTGTTGATCCAGTTCGCGACAAGGAAATTATCGATACTGAATTGCAATTGAAAGATCTCGAAACGATTGAGAAGCGCATTAGTTCCTTAAGTCGTGTCATTAAATCTGGAGACAAAGACGCAGTGAAAGAACACGAATTGGCTGTTAAAATTCAAGCCGGACTTGAGTCGGGACAATCTGTTCGAGCCTTGGGATTTGATGAAAAGGAATCGGCGATCATTAAATCTTTTCAGTTGATTACCTCTAAACCAGTCATGTATCTTTGCAACGTTGACGAAGGATCTGTAAAAACAGGAAACGCCCATGTGGATGCTGTAAAAGAAGCGGTGAAGGATGAAAGTGCGGAAGTCTTGGTCATTGGAGCTGCAATCGAATCAGATATTACAGAATTGGAATCTTACGAAGAAAGAAAAATGTTCTTAGATGAACTTGGATTGGAAGAGCCCGGTGTAAATCGTTTGATTCTATCAGCCTATAAATTATTGAATCTCGACACTTATTTTACTGCAGGTGTGAAAGAAGTTCGCGCTTGGACGATTAAAAAAGGAATGACAGCACCACAAGCAGCAGGAGTAATCCACACGGATTTCGAAAAAGGATTTATTCGTGCGGAGGTTATGACTTACGAGGATTTCATCAATTATGGCAATGAAGCCGCAGTAAAAGAAGCTGGGAAATTCCGAGTTGAAGGAAAAGAATACGTAGTTTCTGATGGAGACATCATGCATTTCCGCTTTAATGTTTAATTTTAATCTGAACCAAATACCAAAATAAAATATGACTATTGCAGCAAACGATCCTAGTTTAAAATCATGGGTAGAAGTTCCCGCTAATTCTGACTTTCCAATTCAAAATTTACCTTTTGGTATTGTAAAAACTTCTGAAGGAGCACGCGTAGCTTCGAGGATTGGAGATTTTGCTATTGATTTGAATGCATTGTTTGTTCTTGGATATTTAGATAATTTGCCTTTTACAAAAAGTGATTTCGACGCAAATTTGCTGAATCCTATGATGGAGAAAGGTAAAAAAGGAACGCGCGCACTTCGAAATAGATTGTCCAAGCTTTTCTCGGATGGAAATTCTGACCTTTCCAAGAACACACATCATGTCTCTCAGATACTCATTCCAATGGATGAAGTGGAAATGTTAATGCCTCTGCATATTGGAGATTACACCGATTTTTACTCAAGCGAACAACATGCCTACAACGTAGGTTGTATGTTCCGAGATCCAAATAACGCGTTGTTGCCAAACTGGAAACACATTCCCGTCGGTTATCACGGTCGCGCTTCTTCTATCGTTGTCTCTGGTACACCAGTGCATCGACCTAAAGGGCAACAGAAACCTAATGATGATGAACCGCCTGTTTTTGGACCTTGTAAACTGTTTGATTTTGAATTAGAAATGGGCTTTATTACCTATGAAGGAAAGCCATTGGGAGATTCGATTTCAACCGAGGAAGCAGAAGACTATATTTTTGGAATGTGCTTGTTCAATGACTGGTCAGCGCGTGATATTCAAAAATGGGAATACGTTCCATTAGGACCTTTCTTGGCAAAGAATTTTGCATCGCACGTGTCACCTTGGATCGTAACATTGGACGCATTGGAGCCTTTCAGAGTTCCTGGCCCCGTTCAAGATCCTAAAGTGTTCCCTTACTTGGAATACTCTGGAGACAAACATTTGGATATCAAACTTCAAGTTTCGATTACTCCAGAAAACAGTGAAGAAAAAGTTGTTGGAAATTCTAATTACAAGTTTATGTATTGGAATATGAATCAACAATTGGCACATCATACAATCAACGGTTGTAACATTAAGGCAGGCGATTTAATGGCTTCTGGAACGATTTCTGGACCAGCAGAAGGACAGTATGGGTCTATGTTGGAAATCTCATGGAAAGGAACAAAACCTGTTGCGATGCCTGATGGATCGGAGCGAAAGTTTATTCTCGATCACGATACAGTAACGATGCGCGGTTACAGCGAAAAAGAAGGTGTTCGCGTTGGATTTGGTGAAGTCAAAGCTAAATTATTGCCTGCAAAATAAATGCACGAGGAACTTAACATCGATTTAGAGAAAGAACGCACCGAAATTCTCAACGCATTCCGAGGTTTACTTCGGGCGCTCAAAAATCGTACAAAGGAAGACAATCGAATTATTCGTAAAGCCTTTGATGTTGCCGTAGATGCGCACAAGTACATGCGTCGAAAATCGGGCGAACCTTATATTTTTCACCCCATTGCGGTAGCACGAATTTGTGTCGACGAAATGGGATTGGGAGCGACGGCGGTTGTTTGTGCATTGCTGCATGACACAGTCGAAGACACGCATATTACGCTCGAAGATGTGGAGGATTTATTTGGTGAGAAAGTTCGCTTGATCATTGACGGATTAACGAAAATACCTGAGGTTTTTGATGAAAATGCTTCCGTTCAAGCAGAGAATTTCCGTAAGATGGTTCTCACGATTTCGGATGATATTCGCGTGGTATTGATTAAACTTGCAGACCGCCTTCACAACATGAGAACGCTTTCATCTATGCGTCATGACAAACAGGTGAAAATTGCGTCTGAAACAACGTTTTTGTATGCGCCTTTATCCCATCGTTTGGGGTTGTATTCCATAAAAAGTGAGCTGGAAGACCTTGCTTTTAGTTACACGGAACCAGATGTTTATCAGGACATTGAGACAAAACTGAAGTCTACAAAAGATGTTCGAAATCGCTTTATTCGTCGTTTCACCCAACCGATCAAGAATGCCTTAACAAAAGAAGGTTACGAGTATAAAATTAAAGTTCGCACCAAGTCAATCGCGTCTATTTGGAGAAAGATGAAGTCGAAAGGAATTCCTTTTGAAGAAGTCTACGATGTATTTGCCATTCGAATTATTTTGGATTCTCCCCAAGATCAAGAGAAATCTGTCTGTTGGAGAGTGTACAGTATTGTTACCGATTTCTACCAACCGAGTCCTGACCGTTTACGCGACTGGATTTCTACGCCTCGTGCGAATGGTTATGAGTCGCTGCATACTACTGTGATGTCACCAACAGGGAAGTGGGTTGAAGTTCAAATTCGAACTGAGCGTATGGATGAAGTTGCAGAGAAAGGTCTGGCAGCGCATTATCGCTACAAGGAGGCGAAGACGGATGAAAGTAAGTTTGACCGTTGGATTGCTGAAATTCGTGACTTGTTAGATAGTCCTGACGTGAATGCGATGGATTTCATCGACGAGTTTAAATTGAACTTGTTCGCGGAGGAGATTTACATATTTACGCCAAAAGGAGATTTACGTGTGTTGCCGACAGGTTCCACGATACTTGATTTCGCGTACGATATTCACACGGATATAGGCGGTAAATGCATCGGGGCGAAGGTGAACAATCGATTGGTTCCATTGAGTTATCAGCTTCAAAGTGGAGATCAAGTGGAGATTATCACCTCTTCGAAGCAGAAGCCAAACGAAGAATGGCTGCGCTTTGTCGGGACGGCAAGAGCTCGTCAGAAAATTAAATCTTCGCTGAACGAAGAGCGCAAAAGAATTGCACTCGACGGAAGGGAAATTCTCGATCGAAAGTTAAAGCAATACAACCTTCGATTTGCTTCGGAAAACATCACCATTCTTGAGAAGTACTACAAGATACCCAGCGCGACAGAGCTTTATTTTCAGATAGCCAAAGGGAAAGTCGATTTGACCAAGATTCGTGGAATAGAGTCGAAGGGAGGCTTGCTGCAATTGGAGAAAAAGCCTTCAATTCGAAAGAAAAGTAAGCATGTTTCTGAAATTTCCAAAGTAAACAAGGCGGATACAATTATTATTGGGGAAGATTTTAAGGATATTGACTACAAAATGGCATCCTGCTGCAATCCAATTCCAGGCGATGACGTATTTGGCTTTATTACTATTAATGATGGAATCAAAATTCACCGATACAGTTGTTCGAATGCAGAACATTTGATGTCTAAAATGGCATATCGTTGCATTAAAGCGCGTTGGGAAAGTACAAAATTGAAGGAAAGTATTGCATCCATTACGATTCATGGAATTGATCGCCTTGGAATTGTAAATCGCTTAACGGAAATCATCTCGAATCAGCACAACGTCAACATGAAATCGATTTCATTTGAAACAAATGATGGGATTTTCGAAGGAAGTATTTTGGTTCTCGTTCACGATACTGAACATTTGAAACAATTGATGGAAAAGTTTGAGCAAGTGGAAGGCGTTCAACGCGTGCTTCGGAATAGTTCGGATAGAAAGGTTTAGAAGAAATCGGAATACGAATAATGAATTCTGAATCAGGAGTAAAACCAAAGCATATTTGATGATGTAAATTCGGTTCCCCCTTCGGAGGAGGCTGGGGGGAGGAAATCATGAATTATTAATCAGGAGTTTTCAGTTTTGACGTTTCAATTCTCAATTTCTGCTTCTTCAACAATGACTGCCAATTCTTTTGGGGCGATCAGATCACTTTTACTTGAAGGTCGAAGATGTGGTTTCCAATTGAAGCCAGGGACGAATTGTTCGTCTTTTTCAATTTTACTCATTGGATACATGGCGCCATCTGGTTGTTTAATGTAGGTGATACCAACGATTTCGCTGCTATCGAGATCAATTCGTAAATCACTTGAATACAATCGATTCATTCCTTTTCTTCGCTTCGTGTAGGTGCTGTCAGTACTTTTTTCATCTTCTGGATAGAAAATTGTCATGGCGTTCCCGTTCACGTAGGCCTGATGAATTTCATTGTTTTTGAAGTACGCGTTGATATTTGATCCGGCAATTTGGTTGTAGTACAAACTCGGTTCAATTTCCATGAGTATTGTTGCTTTCTCATAAATATTGACACGATTTATAATGCTGTCCGTGAGCTCCATATCCATGAAGGCTCCCTTCAACTCAGCATCTTTCGACCAGACAATGGGGGATCGATGAAGTTCCAAACAGCCCATATTTTTATCGTAAACTATACTGTCGGCAACGGCTTGAAATCCATCAGAGTATAAGGCTGCTTTATTATACGCTTTCAAGACTTCAATCGAGTCAGTTTTGTAATTGTATAGGGTATCGGCATGAATGCTCAAGGTATCGTCTTTCATCATTTTCGTTGCGATTGCATCTCCGGTTAATAAGGTATAATGCAAACTGTCAGAGGAAAAGGCGTAATTACCTGTAAAGGATAAATCTTCCGTTGAATCGATATAATACACATTACCAAATCCCGTGTAGCTTCCTTGTAGCGGCTGATAAATGAGTGTATCTCCAGAAATGTAACTGGAGTCTTTAGAAATCCATGCGTTTTTCTCCAATGTGCCTTCTTCCGTTTCTGTATTATACCAGCCGGACTCGCAATGCATCAGTGCTTCTTTCGCTTTGATATCCGTGGGGCCATAAAAGTAGGCCGTTTGTTTACTGTAAAGGTATCTCAACGTATCCGTAGTCATATGAATGTCAGTACCAACATATTTTACATCCTTGCTGAAAAAGAAGTTCTTCGTATCAGGATGGAAATACCCAACACGACTGGTGAGTACTTCTCGGGATTTTGAGCCTTCAACACGTCCTCCGTATCTGTAGGAAGCTTGGGAAAGCTTTGCGTCGTAATCCAATGAATCGGTAGTCAATTTATATTCACGGTCTCGAACGCGGACGTTGCCCCAAAGTTTCGCCATTTGTGTTTTTCCGTTGTATTGAAGGGAGTCGCAGAACAGATTGAGCGTATCTCGCTTATTAATGTGTACGTCTCCGTAGGCACGAACAATATTCTTCTTTTTGTTATAGATGGCGGAATCACAATACATTAAATTGCCTTGATATTTGAAGCTTACGTTCCCAACAAGCGTGTGAAGTCCGGTTTTAGCGTCATATCGTAATTCATCCGATCCAGGCAATAATTCAAGTACGTTGTATTGAGCAGAAGTATTTCCTGCAATCAAAAAAAGTGCGCTGAAAACGAGCGCACTTTGAATTATGTATGATTTTAATTTCAAGCGAGCACTTTATTTTCTAAAGTCTGTGTTCTGTCAGGACCCACAGATACTGTTGTAACGGGAACTTCCAATTTTTGTTCCAAATAACGAACGTATGCTTTTAATTCCTCTGGAGCATCATCGTAAGAACGCAATTTTGTCAAATCACAATTCCATCCTTTAATGTCTTCGTAAACAGGTTCGATATCCATGTCAGTAACGTCGTAAGGGAAGTAATCGTATTTTTCCCCATCAATAATATAGTGTGTACAAACGCGAATCGTATCAAAACCGTCGAGAACATCTGCTTTCATCATCGACAATTCGGTTGCTCCGTTGATCATGATAGCGTATTTCAATGCAGGAAGATCAATCCAGCCACAACGTCTAGGTCGTCCTGTAGTTGCGCCAAATTCGAAACCATCTTTTCTGATTTTTTCACCAACTTCATCGTGTAATTCTGTTGGGAATGGACCACTTCCAACGCGCGTACAATAGGCTTTGAAAATTCCGATTACAGATCCAATTTTAGTAGGAGCAACTCCTAGTCCAGTGCAAGTTCCAGCAGTGACTGTGTTGGAAGACGTTACAAAAGGGTAGGTTCCAAAGTCGATATCAAGCATCGTTCCTTGTGCACCTTCAGCTAGGACTTTCTTACCTTCTTTCATCGCATTGTTGATGTAGTGTTCACTGTCAACGGCTGTAAGACTTTTTAATGTCTCAATGGCTTCCATCCAAGGGCCTTCCAATTCTGTAAGATCGTATTCGAAATCGTCGTAGCGACGCAACATTTGCTTGTGTTTTTCAACGAGTGCATTGTATTTTTCTTCGAAGTTTGGCGAGAATATATCACCAACGCGCAGACCATTTCGACCTGTTTTATCCATGTACGTTGGGCCGATTCCTTTCAGTGTCGAGCCAATTTTTTGCAAACCTTTTGATGCTTCTGATGCTGCGTCCAAAAGTCGATGCGTAGGAAGGATCAGGTGTGCTTTCTTTGAAATCAACAAGCGTGATTTATAGTCGATATTGAATGGCTCTAACTTCTCAAGTTCTGCTTTAAAGATCACGGGATCAATTACCACACCGTTTCCAACGAGGTTGAGTACACCTTTTCGGAAAATTCCAGACGGAATCGTATGTAGCACGTGTTTGATTCCTTCAAATTCAAGTGTGTGACCTGCATTCGGTCCGCCTTGAAAACGAGCAATAATATCGTACTGAGGAGTTAAAACATCGACGATTTTTCCTTTTCCTTCGTCGCCCCATTGTAAACCGAGTAATACGTCTACTTTCATTGGTTTCATTTAAAATGATTGATAGCTTGTTCTACTGTTGGATGAATTGTGTAAACTTCATTGAGTTTGGCAATTTCGAAGATTTTCTTCACGTTTCCTTCGATTGCTGCCAAGACCAAATCCCCATTCATGATTCTCGTTTTTGTCAACGTTCGCATGAAAAATCCAATTCCCGAAGAGTTGGTATGCGTCAATTCCGAGAGATCGAACACAATTCGATAATAATTTTGATTCAAATTTTTGAAAACTTCTTTTTCGAGGTCTCCATAATCTTCTTCAGTTGTGATTTTACCTTTCAAGGCATAAACAATCACAGGATCTTTTATATGTACTCCGTATTGTAAGTTCACTTACTTAGATTTCTTATCTTTTTTTACTCCGTAGAAGTAAAGCGAGTGGTGCTGAATTTCGATATCGAAAATTTCTTCGATGGTCGATTTTATATTTTGAATTCTTGGATCGCAGAATTCGAGTAGTTCTCCCGTATCTGTTAAAACAATGTGGTCGTGTTGTTTTGATCCGTGCGCTTTCTCAAACTGAGCGATGTTTTTTCCAAATTGATGTTTCCGCACGAGGTTACATGCGAGAAGTAATTCTATTGTATTGTAAAGCGTAGCTCGAGAAACACGATAATTTTGATTTTTCATTTCGATGTAAAGAGACTCAATATCGAAATGACCTTCGTAGTTGTATATTTCAGCGAGTATGGCAAAGCGTTCAGGTGTTTTTCTGTGTCCGTTTTGCTCCAGATACGCGGAGAAAATATTTTTTACTTTTTGCTGTAATTCTTCTTGAACCATGGCCATGAAGGTAAGTGACAAAAGTACGCAATTAATCGGGAATAGAAGGTGGGCGGGTTAGAGTTTCGAGTAGAGTTTTCAACAACTTGTTTACAAGTAATTCTGGGTGATTTTATAGGTGAAGAATTCTGCTTGATTTGATCTTGCTTTTCTCGAATCAAAAGTTGTTTTTTTCGACATTTCTAGAAATGTCGAAACGTATTTCGAAGACCTTGTATTTCTATTGGTTGGGTTTGATCGGGATTTGAGATGAACTTACTAGGTTTGTGTAGGTTTTGATTTTTATTATTTAGGTTTTGGATACTTAATTTGTTGCTTAATGTACTGATTATAAATGTATTTATTTTTTAATTGATTCGTGACATTTCTACAATTTTACATTTCTAGAAATGTCGAAACGTTTCCTAGATAGCTAGTATTCCTATCATTTGATTTTTAAAGATATCTAATTGAATGCTTTCTTTTGGTTTGAATCCCCATTACGGTTCATTATCCTTTCACCCCAGAATCATGGTCAACAGGGTGGATGTGTATAGTTTCTTCACTTGACCCTGCGCATGAAACGTTTGCGAATGTCACCATCTTTCCCTCTTATCAAAAGCTTCGCTTTTTCTTATTTCTTGAAATGTCGAAACGTTTTATGGTCAGCTAACATTCCTAACTAACAATGTCTCTTCCTTTCCCAGTAATCTCTTAAAGCCGAGTTCACTCCTAGAATATTTTCATAGCCTAAAATTTCATGGAAATCTTGACTTCACAGGGTTGTCAAAATCTGTTTTTTACAAAAAAAAAGCCGCTCAATGAGCGACTTTCAGATAATCTATTGATGCGAATGTAACTAGTTATAGGTACAAGTCTAGAATTTCGCTTCTTTCTTTACCAGCTTTGATGTGTTCGATGATTTCAGCTTCGATTTTTGTGATTTCTTCAGATGTGAATCCAAGTGCCAAACCGTATTTGTTTGCCAAAAATTCTTCTGTAGGATCAACCACTCCATCAATACAAATCATTTCAACGAACTGAATGAAACGCTCGTAACGATCTTCTTTCGTCGATGGGGGAATCATAGGATACGCATCAGGGTGCTCGATAATTTCGTTTACCTGCTCCTCTGTTAAAGACAAACGCGAAGCGATTCTTCCCAACAAGTTTAATTCTGATTGTTCTACTTTCCCGTCAATTCGAGCAAGCATTACCAAGTTATTGAAAAGACCTTTTTTTGAGCTTTGCTCACCTGATTCAAATTGTTGTGCTATTGTTCCCATTTCTTGTTTAAAAAATTCGTTTGCAAAGATAATGAATTCAATTCCCTGACACGAGGGATTATAAATTATTTTCGATGTGGTTGATTAATGAGTGAATCACTTTAATATGTATTTCTTGGGCACGATCGGCATATTCAGAATGTGGAGCGCGAATTTCTACATCGCAAAGTTCAGCCATTTGACCTCCAGACTTGCCTGTTAATCCTACGACTTTCATTCCTTTGGATTTCGCTACTTGTATGGCATTGATTACGTTTTTTGAATTCCCAGAGGTGGAGATGGCCAAAAGTACATCGCTGGAATTACCCATGCTTTCGATGAATCTTGAAAAAATAAAATCGAAACCATAATCGTTCCCAACACATGAGATATGACTCACATCTGAAATGGAAATAGCAGGTATTGAAGGTCGATCTTCGCGAAATCTTCCGGTTAACTCTTCTGCAAAGTGCATCGCATCGCACATAGATCCACCATTTCCACAACTGATAATCTTCCCACCGCCTTGAATCGCTGAAACCATGATTTCACCAGCCTTTCCGATCTTTTCAAAATTTTCTGTTGTGTTAAATTTTTGCAAAATTTCCAATGCTTGCGAAAATTGGTCTGCTATTTGATTTTTACCCATCGAAATGATTTTGTCACAAATTAAACAAATTAAATAGCAGGCGACAAAATATTAAATCTATCTTGCTATATTTGAAAACTTGAGTTTTGCTCAATAATTATGCTAAATATGAAAAAAGGATTACTGTTTTTGCTGTTTGGAATGTTCATGACTTCAGCGGCATTCTCCCAAGACTGTTTTATGCGTTTGCAAAAAGCATTTGATGATAGAGGCGCATTTTCTGTATCAGATGATATGCACCGCCACGTATACGTTAGTTATTTCGAAGATGGAACTTCACGCTGCGTTCTTGGAAAAGTTCGTGTAGAGAATGGGAAAATTGTTTCTGTATTCTTGCAGTATGACGATGATACGTACGAATTGATGGATGCGAAATTCTACAATTCAAACAAGGCACAACCGGAAATTATTAACGGAATTTCAGAAATGATTTATACGACCGAAGGCGACAAGTTTAAAATTGTTTTCATTGACCAATTGAAGCCAAAACAAAAATCATTAAAAGAAGTTGAACTTCCAGACGATTTATAGTCGAAACAAAATGTATAGAATCCCGTTTCATTTATTGGAACGGGATTTTTTGTAGAAAATATGTATCAAAATCAAGTTATTTGGATCACGGGAGCTTCCTCTGGAATTGGAAAAGCCCTCGCAGCAGAGTTGGCAAGAGAAGGAGCAAAGCTCGTCTTGTCCGCAAGAAAAGTAGAAGCTCTAGAGGAACTGAAAAATACGCTTCCGAACGCTGCAGTACATCTCGTTTTGCCTTTGGACCTCGAGCATTCTGAAAATTTTGAAGCACTTGCTAAGGAAGTGTATGAAGTGATGGGAGCGATCGACGTGCTCATCAACAACGGTGGAATGTCACAGCGATCTGGTGTCGGTGAAACGTCATTGGAGGTTGATCGTCACATTATGGAAGTTAATTTTTTCGGGAATGTAGCGTTAACGAAAGCAGTATTGCCCTATTTCCGTAAGCAAAAATCGGGTCATTTTGTGGTGATTTCTAGTATCGCTGGTAAATTTGGATTCTTCCTTCGAAGTGCATACAGTGCATCAAAACACGCGCTTCATGGATTTTACGAGAGCTTGATGTTGGAGGAAGAACGAAACAATATCCACGTGACGATTGCTTGCCCAGGTAAAATCAACACTAACATTTCCTTAAATGCCTTGAATAGTGAAGGGGAGAAGCACGGCGAAATGGATCACAATCAGTCTACTGGAATGTCGGCGGAAGTGTGCGCTTTGCAATTAATTAAAGCCATGAAAAAGGGCAAAAAAGAAGTTCTAATCGGGAACAAGGAAATTAAAGCGGTGAAACTTAAGCGCTTTTTCCCAAGGCTTTTTTGGAAAGTCATTCGCAAACAAAGCGCGACTTAAGCACTTGCAGCTCGTTTTAATCGATCGTTTACACTCATCCCGAACTGATATTCTGGTAGCTTCTCAGCAATAATGATGTCGCAGGCGCTTTTGTCGATTCGATGCAGTGATGCGTAAAGATTGGCAGCGGCTTCTTCTGTACACCCAACATTTGATAAGACCTCCTGGTAGATCACGTTCTGATTTAAAATCGGTTGGGTATACGCAAGAATTCCAATTTTCAAGTGCTTGTTTAGCGCAATTTCATTGGAAAGATTTGTAGTGATTACCATCTTTTTTTGTGGAGCGTAGTGTTTGTTCATCATACCAGGTGCGTTTGGTTTTTTATCGTTGTTAAGTGAAGATTCAAGCTCGCCAATAGCTCCTTTTATTTTTTCTAGGGGAATGGATCCAAGTCGATAAACAATCGCTCGATTTCCTTCAAATCCGATAATGGTAGACTCAATTCCGAAAGTACAAGCGCCTCCTTCGAGAACGGTCAGATTTTCCTTTTCAAAATACGTTTCTACGTGTTGCGCCGTTGTTGGACTGATCGACTTGAAAGGATTAGCACTGGGCGCAACGATCGGAAAATTAAGTGTATTCAATAATTCCAAGGCGACCTTGTGATTGGGCATCCGAATTGCGACAGTATCATTTCCCGCTGTGATAAGATTCGAGATTTCAGGACGCTTTTTCAAAACCAAAGTGAGAGGTCCAGGCCAGAAGATTTGAGCGAGTTTTCGCGCTGCTTCTGGAATCTCTGTTGCAATGGCATCGATTTCTTCCAATGCCTTGATGTGGACAATCAATGGATTTTTGAGGGGTCTTTTTTTAAGGTCGAATATTTTTCGGATGGCTTTCTCTGAGTATGCGTTAGCTGCCAAACCATAAACTGTTTCTGTTGGAATCGCAACCAATTCGTTTTCATTTAGTTTACTAGCGGCTTCTTTAATCGACGTTGTGATCATGTCTATTTGATTTAAATAACAGTCCCGACTAAACTAAAAAACGTTGAAAACCTGCCGGGACTGTTATACCCTACTAACTTATAATAAGCGAAGAAAAACTTCTCTTATGAACACCTAGCTCTGCTGCTATTGAGCTGAAGTACATGTCAA
>ERZ887851.485-NODE-485-length-39723-cov-31.032091_pt1 | contig 39723 bp, 25 predicted proteins | sample MGYA00521100_ERZ887851 | MGnify/ENA primary metagenome ERZ887851 (study PRJEB32303, sample SAMEA104408602) | aquatic metagenome | biome: Brackish water; feature: Pelagic; material: water | place: Baltic Sea | collected 2014-06-06T16:11:00 | depth 11,444 m ... | reverse complement strand
CCGAAATCGTCGCCTGAAACAACTTCTCTGAACACAACATTTGACAGTAACTCTCAGCGAAATGTAGCGAGTCATTTGCATGGAAACTGATTACCTAATAGGTAGGTCATTTTGATCCGGAGGACAAAATTCCAATAGCTGGCACCGCTTTGTGTAACGTGCAGCTTTCGCTGCAGTGGTTTGAGTCGCCAGTTTGGATCGCGCGTTGGAAGCTGCGATAAGTTCACTGGCGAATCGTGCGTTGCAACGTAAAACACTTCGCAAAACAGCACGAGTCCGAAACCGGCCATTGAGATCTTCGGCGAGGCGAATGTCGCTGTAAGCGCAGACGCAAGACGCCAATCAAATCCGCAGCAGATTCCGTTCGGCAAAATTCGCAGGTGTTTCATCCGACGGAACGCCCACCGTTGCGTCAGGAATACAGAAAAACCGAGACACAAACTTCCCCTGCGACGCCAGTTAACGACAGCGATTGCTAAAATTCAAAGCGGCCCGATTGCGTTGTGCAGTGCGGCAACAAGTCAACAAAACAGAAACGTTGTGGCGAGTCCTGAACCGCCACAGATTGATTAGACTAAAGGGTACTGAAATGGCGTGTCTGGAAAATCAGGTTGCAATCGTTACCGGAGCGGGGACGGGGATTGGACGCGAAGCCGCCAAAATGCTTGCCGCAGAAGGAGCAAGCATCGTCCTTGTCGGTCGTCGGCCCGAGCCACTGAATGCCGTCGTTGACGAAATCAAAGCCGCCGGCGGCACCGCTACTGCGTATCCGTGTGACCTGATGGATACTTCAACCATTGCTGGTGTCGCCACGTTCACTCTGGAAACGTACGGACGCATCGACATCCTTGTCAACAACGCCGGATTTTCTTCCAAAGTGCGCTCGATCAAATATATTCAACCGGAAGAATGGAACGCTGTCTTCAAAGTAAATATCGAAGCCGTCTATCACCTGACTCAGGCATGCCTTCCAGACATGTTGAAGCGAGGTTCGGGAACGATCATTACGACGTCATCCATGTCGGCGTTGAAGCCCGGCATTCTGGGAGGCTCGCCATATTGTGCCGCCAAGGCTGCGTCGCAGAATTTTTCCCACGGACTGAACAGTGAATTGCGAAACGAAGGCATTCGAGCAACTGTTATTATTCCAGCCGAAGTTAACACATCAATTCTTGACGGTCGCCCAGCGCCGCCAAATGCTGATGCTCGCCAATTGATGATGCAACCCGAAGACGTTGCTCGCTGCATTCATCTGGCCGCTACATTGCCACAGCGAACAGTGATTGAAGAACTGGTTGTTTCTCCGTCTTACCAGCGCGACATGTCTGCAGAAATCGCAATCGCCAAAACAGCGGGCGCGCCTGCATAAGGCGATTCCTGAAAATCAGCCAAAGGCCGCATTTCAGCAAGCAGAAAAACAGCAAGCCAGTGAATCCCGTTCACTGGCTTGTTGCTTGCGCAGTTGCTTTTCGATTCAGTGCTATAAGGTCTACTTCGACTTCGCCCAGATTTTGACATCATCAACGACGGCATTCTTAGGCACAGACAGGCGAAGCATACGTTTTGTCGGGTGAGCAAATCCAGCTGAAGTGAACGAACCAACCTCTTTACCATCAACCGAAGCGACAACAGTGTCACCGTTGATCGTCACCCAAAGTGTGTGCCATTCGCCGATGGAAATGTTGCTCGGAAACTTCCTGGTGGTTGTGCCAAGAAATTTCTTTTGTTCGCCTGTCAGCGTCTTCGCTTTCTTGGCGTCATAAAACTTCATGTTCATGTTGCCGGTCTTCATGTCGTTGATTTGAGCATACTTTGCTGAAAAATCGACTTTGAACAGGTGACCGGCGTGAACCTCTTTAAACTGCAAATCAGCGAAATCCAGGCCAAGTGAGTCTTTTGCATCTTCCAGCATGAAACGCATTTCGACACTACCGTCCTTGAATTCGACCGGGTGAGTAACCGAAACAGCATGATCGGCAGCCGGATGCAGCTTGATATACATCGCTCCATCTTTCAAATCGACCTGCTTGTTCCCCTTCGCTCGACTCTTACTGTTCGATCCCCAGCCTTTGCCGATTTCGTCGGTGGTTTCCTGAGATTCAACTCGATCAAAACTATCTTCAAAAATCAACGTGCCCCGATCGTCTGCCTGAACAGACGTTGCGAATGTCAAAATGACGGTTACGAAGCAAGAACAAACACGGCTTTTCATTGTGACACAGCTTTCTGAGTTAGACATGAAGATTCGACGCACCGCTTGACCGGAGTGATTATACGTAAGCGACGCCGTCGCTGGACGATAATCAATTGGCGGCGCTGTGTCGTGCCGCCGAATGCGACTCAACCGATATTTGCACAACACAACCAATGCAAGTCAGACGCGGCAGGTTAAGAGCAGGCGATTCGAGCAACACCTCGGAATTATCGACTGACGTAACGCTACCGCGCTGCATCATTTTATTCCAACGGCCTCACAAGGACTGCGTCCTTGCTCCAGTGGCGTGGTGTGCGGCAAGACGTGAGACTTTCAAACCGCCGAGCCGCTCCGTTGTTGGTACAAGAATGAAGCACGCTCCGTGCACGCGTCATCTTGAGTAAGACTCTAGCTGGTCGCCAGATGGAATACATCATCCTGCAGGTTCGAAGCCGTGGTATTTCTGCGAATTACGTCAGCCAACGTTGTTGATTCAATCTGCTGCAGTTCTGCACCGCTGAAGATATTCTGATACCAGAATCGATCTCCATCACGCAGCCGAGTAAACTGGTCTGCAACAATCGCATGAAAGGTCGCTCCCAACTGAGAGCCCGCGACATGATCTTCCGCCAGGCCACCAACCCACAAATCGATCTTGTCTACCGATCCGTACACATCTTCAAGCCGCTGTTGCAGGCCAACGTTTGATGTAATGTCACTAAACTCATCAATCTCGCTAAGCCCAAGCTCGGCAGTAACCTGAGCAAAGTCTGGCAGACCATGATCACGCCCACGTTGAATGTTCAATGCGACCAGATCAAAACCACCCTGTCCGGGCTCTCCAAACAGAAAATTTCGTACGCCATCGACGACCATCGTATCAACTTCACTTGCCAGTTGGCTGGCCGCTCCGATCAGCAAAGAATCGATCCCGTTTTCCAGAACTTCTTCCGGTGCAAAGAACGCATTCTTCAGGTCAAGGTTGCCATCAGCAATCCTGTTGCCCTCATTGTCCAACCGCTTCAATTCGTCTGGCAACATGCTGTGCCCAAAACGGTAAGCCGCGGTTGAGAACTCTGTCGCAATCGACGGGTCGACACTGGAATCATATCCAGCGTAGTCAGGAATCGCTTCTGCCCCCAGTAACGCTGGCAGAAACTCGTTGTAGGTCACGGCCTGGATCTCTGCAACCACCAGTTCACGAGCCTGCTGATACAACTGTTCATCATTCAACGAAGAATCACCAGCAGCCAACTCCGCCGCAATGCGATTGTGTTCACGAGCCCACAAGGTGTGCATCGACGTCAAAGCGACATTTTCGTTGGCTCGAACGTCACCCGCCAAAAACAGGTTCTCATTGGCACCGGCACTCGCATTGGGTAGTCCGGCTTCGTTAGAGATCAGCAGGCGATCATCTGTAAGCTTCAACTGCCCACCAGAATATGACCGCAATTCTGCGGCTCGCACAGAGTCTGAACCGTAGACCATTCCACCGTCAATGAATGCTGTAATTTGATTGATCTGCTGTCGAGGATTGTCAACGCTGTCTCCTGTCGATGGATCGTAAATACTTCGATTGAAGTCAATCTCATCGTCGCCACTATAATCGGGATCAAACAAATGATCGCCCGCTGGAACATCAATATCGAATGCTTCCAGCGGATGACCAACGTCCGAAATCGAAACGTCGTGATCAATAAACTGTCCCCACAACCAAACCATATCCGTTAAGCCGTCCTGGTTCGGCATGGACGTTTGCTGCGCTGATATTTCGTTGCTGACTTCCCGAGCACTCGGTCGCCCGTCTTCAGCGGGAGTCGACATACCGTCACCATATTCCGCCGTTGTTAATCTCAGCAAGTTCTCATCGGTACTGCCAAGTTCGAAGTCTTGTAGATTATTGCCAGTTCCATCGACTGAACGATACTGCTGTTCCGTTGACGGAATCAAATCGCCAATCGCGTAGATGCCGTCGTCAAACTGGATGTATTCGATGTTCAGAAGTGAGTCCGTGCGGCGAGCCGTGCGAACAACCGCAGCCCCGTCATCACCAGCTTCAACAACAAATTCGTTTCGATCTCCGTAGTAAACCGCCGTGTCTGTCCCAGCGCCGCCGTCCATTGCGTTACATCCTCGAATGGAAATCAGTGAATCATCACCGGCACCTCCATTCAAACTGGCATCACCAATCATAGCGATCAGAACGTCGTCTCCACCCAATCCGTCAATCAGGTTGCCTTCGTAAAGGTCGTTCAGCACGTCTCCGGATTCTGTCGCAGAAGCAGACAGCAGAATTAATGGCTCACAAGACTCGACATCAGAACGCTTGCAGGATCGCGTATTTGAATTCACGGCGCACTCCGGTGGGACTTCAAGGCAGGCTCACATTGTTTGAAAAACCAAACGAATAGGTTTCGCTTTCCAGACAATGAACGTGTTGAGACGCCGAATCGACAGTCCACATACGAAATGGGCCAGTATTCCCTGGCACAAGGAACAAAGAAATTACTGGTAACGCACGTGCAGCCATGTTGAATTTTTGCAACGGGCCCATCACGCACTGTTCGACACAAAACTTTGGATGAACCAAAGCCCTTGCCCAGCCAAACGGCATTCAGTCGTCCAAAATCACAGCCGATTGAACAAGTTCCGTCGGTGCAATCACAGCCGCTTCAACCGAACCTCCAATTCGCACGTTGCACAGCATGCTGCCTTTGGCAGTGCCATTCCACACAACTCCGGACTTCATGGCAGCAGTGTCACGCTGATCCAGAATTGTACAACTGGAGACTATGCAGTTCGTGCAGTCATCAAGCAACAGGCCAATGGGGGTGCCATCCAGTATCTGGCAACCGGTCATGTTGATACCGCGACATCTTACAATTTCCACCAAAGCGTCACGCGAAATGGGAACGGTATTGGCCACAGTATGGCGGCCTTCAGGTGCATCCTGAATCAGCAGGCCACTCAGGTTGCAGTTGCTGGAATCTTCCAGTCGAATGCCTGTCGCCAGAGCTTTGTCCTGATAGTCTGCGTTGTGTCCAAACGAATTCGGGCCGATCACGATATTGCGGCAACGTTCAATCAGCAGATTTCGGTGATGGCCGCTGTAGACGTAGTTGCCTGTGATATTGACACCGTAAACGTCCGTTAAGTGAATATTGTTATTCTGACTGCCGATCAGGTTTCCGGTAATGGTCCACATTCCGGCACGTTCGCGCCCGGCAGGGCCAGCACCGATAAAACGAATATTGGATCCGTTTGAACTGTACGTTGCCTGAATTGTGTTACTGGCAATCGTACCTTCCCGAACGCTGCCGTTGACGACATCAATATAAATTTCGGCTGTCGTCTCAGACTCTCCATCCGGAAAACTGGCTGCGTGAGCACGGTTATTATTGTACTCAATATCGTTGCCGGTGATCTGCAGATTTCTGACCTCGCTGTCTTCGATACGAATTCCGCCTCGACGACAATAGCTGATATGCGAATCTGAAATGATGCACTGATGAAGATTGACGTTTTGTAAATGAACGCCGATCCCCGTGTTCTCATAAATCTGGCACGCGTCGATCAGCAGATTTCGAGCTCGCTTGGTAACATGAACAGCCGTGCGAACCTTGCGAATCAGAACTCGGCTAAGTGTCGGCTGCATGACACCTTCAATGCGAATGCCGTCTGCTTCCGGATGCTGACCGACGATTTCCAGACCGTCGATGGTCGGCATGCGTTCATTCTGCCATTCTTCCGGTCGAAAGCCCAGTGGATCGGCAGAGGTGGTGTGTGAAGCCTTCAGCAGCAGGGCCGGACCGGGGCCAGCCATGACGATGCGACCAACGGTTCCCAAACCGCTGATGGATGTCCGCCCACGATTGGCAAGATCAACCACCAGCGTTCGAGTCACCAGGTATTCCCCGCGAGGAAACTCAATCAAACCATCGCCATCGTTCAGAGCATGCTGAATCGCATCCGTGTCATCGACAACTCCGTCACCGACTGCACCAAAATCACGGACGCTGCTCATAAAAATTCTCCATCAACAAAACAGAACGGCCTGACAAGGTCTTCGCCCTTGCCCCATTGGCGTGGCCCGCCGAAAGACGTGGGACGATCAAATCGCCGAGCCGCTCCGTTGTCGCTACGGCCAACATCCGCGGACCGTGCGCGACGCACCAGCTTTTGACTGTCGTTCAAACGACAGTATCCCACAGCCAGCCCTGTTCACTCAACAACATGAGGAAGCAACTTAGACCGCAGAAAAACCAGCAAAAGTACACATACAAACTATGGAAGTTCCTTGATCATAACGTTGCGCCAGCTGATGGTTTTTCCCAGCTTATTCTTGTCTTTGCCAATTCCGTGTACTTGAAACGCAATAAAACCTTTCGCCGTCAAGCTGTCTTTCAAGTCAGCTGCAGGAACGTCGTTAAGCCAGGTCTTGATGGAATCGCCGTTGCAAACGACCTTGATTCTATTCCATTCGTTTTGCTTGAACGCCTTACGAGCTGGCTCGTTGTTTTCCAGGTTATTCAACCAACCGCGACGCGCTTCATCATAAATCCCCGCAGTCCAGGCGCGATCCGAAGGATCGATTTCAACCTGATATCCGTGAACTCGACCAGCCGGAATCTTCTTTGCCTTCTTCTTTCCATCCGCTGCTTCAATTTTGATTTCGGTTTCTTCGTCGAAGCACAGCGAACGAATTTGCACGCCTGAATTCAAAGGCGGCTCAACCTTGAATTCATACACCAGCTCAAAGTTAGCGTACTCTTTGTCGGTACACATAAAGCTGTTGGGAGTGTCAGGAACTGAAGTGCCAATCAACACTCCGTCTTTGACAGCGTATTCTGCCTTGCCGCCTTTTTGAGTAAAACCGGAAAGATCTTTGCCGTTAAACAATGGCACCATCCCATGATCATCTGCAAAGGAGGGCAGGGCAAATACAAGAACAAGAAGTGGAACCAAGCGTGTCATGTTTATTCGTTCGCAATGTGTTAAGTGACCAATAACAGGGACATTCCCAAAGGCAGACTAACCGGAAAACCACACGCAAACAAGCATTCAGCCAGTCACGAAATATCGTTGGTGTGCTCACCGAATTCCGTTTTCAGAAGTAAGCTGCCGGGCTTGAAATAAACATGCGACGGAAATCCCCTGGTTTCGCTCACACCTCGCTTCAACCGCAGCCAAACCTGACGAATTCAACAATCGTCCATAGTTGCTCCGCCGTTGTCTGCGACTGCAGGAATCTGAGAGTTTCTCTGCTATGGGCGAGTTTCCGAGCTGGAAAATCTTCGGTAAAATTCGTAGACCAGTAGGCTTCCGGCGACGCCAAGGTTTAGTGAATCTGAATCTCGAATCATTGGAATTCTCACTAGCTTGTGGCACGCTTTTTTCTGCCGACTTGAAAGTCCGGTTCCTTCTTCGCCCAGCATAAAAACGGTTCCTGGCGATAAGGTCTGCTGCCAGACATCGGTGTTTGCAGACGGGCACGCTCCCACAATTTCACAGCCAGACATAACGGCCCAGTTCTTCAACTTCGGCCAAGACGTCCGAATCACAGGAATCCGCAGCAAGGCCCCCATCGCGGGGCGGATAACGCGAGGATCAAAGGGATCGGCTGACTGCCCAATCAGAAAAATCCCCTGCACATTCGCAGCCACAGCAGACCGAATCAATGTGCCAAAATTTCCTGTCGAACGAATTCGACTAATCGCCAGCCAGCATCTGAATCCCGCTGATTGATAGTCGTCCAGGCAGTGTCGGAACATCTCAACAATCGCCGCAATGCCGCAACCGGAAGGAGTAGCCGAAAACGAGCTGAAAGCGTCCGCTGATGCGTAAAGAATTGGCACATCCTTCCAGCGTTCGTCGTTCAATATACGTTGGACAGGAGAACTCTTCGCCGTCCTGCTTGTCACCAGAATTGCAGAAACGCGTAAACCGCCGTGCAAGACCGCCTGAATATCTCGGATTGATTCGACAACAAACTCACGCTGAGTGTCTCGAAAGTGCCTGTCAGTAGACAAGCGTTGAAACCGAGCAATCAGTCGGTCTCGCCGGGAAGTCGCCATTTCCAGACTGCTTAACGCAGTGATCTGAGGCCGCTAAGCCGTTTCAATTTGTGCCCTTCTTTTCCGCTGGAATGGTCGACACCTGCCGATGGAAAAAGTTCGCAGACCAATCGTCCATAATTGCACCACCGCACCTGCCATCAACATCACGAGGCTGGCAAAAACGCGACAAGCGACGTGAAACACACATCGCATGAAGTCCAGCCACATGAACAACGATACGCGACTATTTTTTCTTATCGAACGCTCCGCTATCCACCAACTGTTGGAAGAATTCGACCAACGATTCTTCCAGTGGACGATAGGTCATTCCCAATTGATCGATACTTTTGGAATTGTCTGCGACAAACGGGATTCCAACGTTGTCGCGAATCATGCGACGGGTTAAGGACTTATCCAACAGCGGCCCCACCAACCAGACCAGCGGTTTGGGGGATGTCATTTTCGGAAACGGATACGCTCGACCAAACTTCTTAACCAACGGCCTGGCCATCGACGGAAAATCGGTGTTATAGCCGGAAACAATATGCCGCCCTTGTGCCTCCGGAAGAAAGGCGGCTTTCAGATGAGCGTCAGCAACATCGCGCACATCGACAACTCCGATTCCGAATTGCGGAACACCAAGCCTCATCGTTCCATCGCCAAAATTCCTGATCAGCTTAAACGATTCTGAAGTTGCATTGGGATTGATGCCGGGCCCAATCACTAACGATGGATTGATGACCACAAGATCCCATCGATCCTGATCGCCTGAAATCTTCCAGGCTTCGCGTTCGGCCTGAACTTTAGAATACGAATAAGCGCCGTGATCCAAAGTGGAAGTCGTGTTCCAGTCATCTTCGGTGAACTTTCCTGACGCCGTTTTCTTAACGTCAACGTTATCACCATAAATTGCTGCAACGCTGCTTGTAAGAACAACTCGCTTAACGGAACTGGTCTTATTGGCCTGCAGAAGCACGTTGCGCGTCCCCAACACGGCAGGTTCAACAAGCTGCTTCTGAGGATCCTTCACACTGACAGTAAATGGCGATGCCGTATGGAAAACCAATTCACATCCATCCATCGCCTGAGCATACGACCCTTCGTCCAGCAGATCCGACTTGAAATAACGAATCTGTCCCGGTAACTCGCTGGCCAGCTTATCAAGGTATTTCAACTTTTCATGATCTTCGATATCACGAACGGCTGCATGGACCGTTAGCCCTTTTTCAAGCAGCCTCGTCACAATCCATCCAGCCACGTACCCGGTTGCGCCAGTAATCATCACTGGCCTGGACTTATCAATAATCGTCATTCGTCACGGCATCCTGCTGCGGAGATCTTGTTTGCGACCACTGGCGTGCCATTCCAAAGAACAGATCAACCAGTAAGCTGAATTCCGTCCATGCTATCAAATGGCATTGGATTTCAAGTCTTTAACCAGAGGCTAAACGGGAAATACGACATTAGCTCGATTGAAGAGCAGCCAGACGATTTCGCACGTCGCGAAACGAACCATCAACCTCAAAGATTTCCGTGTAATGCACAGCTGCGTTCTGCGCGTCGTGACGAGATTCGCACAAACGACCAAGCCAATAGTGAGCCAGCTTAAACGCATTCGGCTTCGATTGGCGATCAATAATCGATAAGGCGAATCTCAGTTTTTCCTCGCCCTCCACCGCATGCCCACTGCGGACCCAACATTCTCCCAATCCGATCAATGCCTCACTGCGGAGTTGATCGTTGCCAGCCACCTTTTGAAACAGCGGAATCGCAGATTCAAATTCCTGCACGCGGCGAAAAAAGTCGGCCAGCTGAAACAGGCTCAGCGAATCGTTCGGGCTATTGGTCGCGCGACGAGTAAACACGTCGCGTTCTTTCTTCGCCAAACTGAAACTGCAGTCGGCCAAAAGGCAGCGAGCCTTTTCGCAGGTCGGCTTGCTGGCATATTGTTTCTGAGCATCGGCTGCTTCTTTTCGCAGCAATGTCAGTTCAACGTCTTCAAAGCGTTTCAGAACTGAAACATTGTTTGGAGCAAGCTGAAGAATCTGGCGGTACGTTTGCAACGCTGAACAAAGCTTTGCCTGCTGAATTTGACTTTCCCCCGCCGCAATCAATGCAACAAGCTGTCGATTCTGGTTTTGCCTGTCTGCCTCCGTGGCATCAGAGACCTCTTTACGCCGATTCGCTTCTGCAGCAAGAATCTGTTTTCGGTCAACGCCCAATTCAACGTCGCGAGAACTTTCGGCGTGCGCATATCCACCAACGTTAATCATCGCCGCAACATCAACACCGCAGATAAGTTCTTTCGCAATTCTGCCGGTGGGATCAATGCTGTTAATTCGCTGAAAACAGGACTTCGCCAGATCGTATTCCCCATTTGCCTGCAAAAGTGTACCGAAGGCACGAAAGTAACTGGCATTGTCTTTATCGATCTTTAGCGCTGTCGACCAGGCATAGCGGGCAATTTGAATTCTTCCCGCATCAGTCGCAGCTTTTGCGAGTTCCGCGAACATCGAAGCATCCCACGGGTTCAGCGAAATGGCATCTTCCGCAAGTTCGTCGACCGACAACCAATCGTGCCGAGCCTGAGCTGCCATAATTCGGCTTCGCAAGGCGGCAATTTTCACCGCGACCACTTTGGAAGGTGAATCAGTCTTGCCAAATCTTCGCCGGCTGCATCGATGTTTCTGCTTGCGATATTCAAGCTCATCCGGCCCCAAACGTACCGCCTGAGTCAGACACTCCAATGCGTATTCCCAGTTCCTGCGATCCATCGCATCAACGCCGTTCAGAAACCATTGTTCCGCGCCACTAAATAGCTTTCCGCCGCTGGTTGAATTCATTACCGGGCCCTGACTGGTTCTGGAAACAATGAAACACTTTGGTCAGCAAAAGACCAGAAACGACAAAACACAGAACAACTAAGGGGCATTCCGCGCCGTCGTGCCAAGCCGTTTTCCAGCACGTAGACTACCACAGTTTCATCGCTGACGATCAGTGTGAAATACGGAATCGAATCGCCGCCCGTAATAACGTTCAGTTTGAGTTCACAAGACTTGACACGGCGACCGTTTCATGGATCCAGACAACAATAGGAACGCTCCACCTACCAGTGAGGACGATCTCCCGTTGCCACCACAGCTCCATCAGGATCGCACAGTTTACGAGCAGAAATGCGATTTCATTGTGCGACCAAGTGCTGCACATTGGCAAGGTTGCTCGGCTTTTGACGTGGTTCACCACAAAACACTTAACCTATTTAGCTTTACAAACGCCTATGTAAAGAAAAGTGTGGAACGGCACACCCTTTGCCATCTTCGTTACTCAAATACGCACAAGCAAGTGCGCTCCTGTTGCACAAGATCCGTAAATGTACCTGATTGTGACTGCGATTATTCAATATCTCGATTGCTGGCGAAATCGAGTCGGCAGTCCGTTCGCGCATACCGAATCTGCATTGACTGCGACCGGATGGCATGACAGCCAGAAATCGAAGACCTTCGCTGCAAAGGGGCAGACAGATTTTCCTGCACTTCAACAAGTTAAGAAGGCTCAGCGGAAGTCTGGCTTCATAAAGTTAAACGACAGTGCTCCGGTCGTGATCTCAAAAGAAAAACGGTTCGTTGAAGGCGGGAGACTTAAGCCCGAGTCAATCACTGCCCCCAGCCGGGTGCAGTTGCGAGGTAAATCAAACGCTGGGGCAAATCAGTTAGGTCAAGACTCTCATAAAACCATCGACATCTTATTGCCTTACCATTCGCGCGATGACCTTGCACACGAGTAAAGAAGAGAACTAGCTCAGGCGAGCCACCCCTACAGCAAACATTATTGACGCTGATCGCCCATTGGGAATTGGATCAGCGAAAAAACGATTGGTCATAAATCCATGTTGAAGCCAGGTCGAACATTGTTGAAATACAACACTCTACGTGATGCCCCAACAGAACCACTTCGAACTGTATTCTCAGGCAACACTTCGAAAATGACAGCCAGCAGCAGCAAAGTCTCCACTGCATCCGTAACGATCCATGCGGTCTCACTTCCACCTCAGACAACAATTCCGGTTCTTGATGCAGCAGAAGTAAAGGGCTATGGATTTCGCCAGTACCCAACCGTCGAAAGCCTTCTGGACGCAACGGCTCCGTCGTCTGTGGGCTGCGTATTGATTTGTGCAACCAATGATTTGGCAAGAAACCTTGCGATCGTCAGCCGCATCAAAACGCACTTTCACTCAATCCCATTAATTGTGCTGCAGAACGCGGATTCCACCGAAAACACGGTGGAATTCATGCAACAGGGCGTTTACTCAGTTATTTCTCAGCCGTTTGAACATCAAAAACTGCTAAACACAATCACAGAGGCAGTCGAACTAAGCATTGGGCAGCAGTCGACGGTTGATACCTGTCGAGAATCGTTGCTTCGTATGAATGAAGCCACTGAAAAGGAACTGGAAGTTCTGCGATTAATTATGCAGGGCAAGAAGAATAAGGAAATCTCAGCAGCGCTGGGAATCACCGTTCGCGCTGTAGAAGACAGACGTTTTCGACTGATGAAGAAGGTCGGCGTGGATTCCGTTGCAGAGCTTGTCGCGCTCGCCGTGACAGCCGAATATTATCAACAGGGATTCAAAGTGCCCGGAACGTCGTTGCAAGCGAACGTTGTGAATTCCCGGCAGTGCATCCGAGGTATCGAAATATGGACACCAAACCACGATGAAACATTTCTGAAGCTCCAGCAATACTGCTATCGCGATGCAGCAACGCTTCAGGAAGCCAGACAGACAATGACGTTTTGCCGTGGCGAGGGACTTCCTGGAACAGTATGGAAACAGCGTGCACCCGCATTTTTAGACGAGTTAATTACTTCCGACTTTGGTCGCAGTCGAGATGCCGGTGCCGCAGGAATGACCACGGCAATTGGCTTTCCGATTTTTTGTGAAGGACAAGTTCAAGCGGTTGTTTTAATCCTTGTAGATGGACGTCACCAGTTGAAAGCGGTCTTTGAATCATGGCGACTCGACCCACTAACATCGCATCTGCGACTGGCCAATGGCTCGTACATCAACTGCGAAAAACTAAGAAGACTCAGTGAATTTGTCCACTTGCCGGTTGGCGATGGGCTTGCAGGTATCTCGGCAGAGCAGGGCAGACCGTATATCGGCGCTCGCTTTTCGGAAGACGGAAATGCAGTTCGTGGCCTCGCAATTTCGGCAGAAAACCTGCTATCCGGTGTCGCATTGCCTCTTACGGATTCCGGCACCGCAGTTAGTGACGTGCTGTTGATGTTCAACTCAGAAACGTCAGCAATGTTCTCGCTGCTTCAAATCTGGAAACCATCGCCGGATGGATTGTCAGTCTCACTGACGACGGAATACGCCAACGGAGTTCCATCCCTGGCGTCGCAAATGTCGTCCTTAAACCAACCAACAACAGGCAGTATTGCCTACGATTGCTGGCAACAAAAAACGCCGATTGTCGCTGACAACGAAATGGCAAACGAAAGAATCGCACGTGGAGCGTTTTCCGTTTCGCCGACGTTCGGACTCGCGATTCCAACCTTCGTCAATGGACGAGTTGTCGCTGTCACCGTGCTCGCAAACTGACGCGATCAGTGCATTCAGTAATCAGATGCGACAGCAACTGCGTGGTTTCAGCAGGAAGCCATTGTGCGGCAGGTTCTGTTAGCCTGAAGACGAATGGAATCGGCGCCGGATGCACTACGTTGAAAACAACAGTTAACAGATACGGTTTCTATCCGTATTCACGGCCACCAATTCACAACAGACGTCGCATCAAGCGTGCGACATTAAAATAGTGCGAAGTGGAATGCATCTGGCCAAAGTACATTGGCCAGATGCGAAAATCCGTTCCAACTATTTTTCCATCTTTCTGACGCCTGCTTCGCGGGCTTTGATAGCGAGTTTCTTTGCGTTGCGAGGTCCATGAACCTTTACGGAAAATCGCTTCTTGCTGCGAACACCTGGCGATGGGCTCCACTGAGCTTCCCAGTATTCATAGACAACGCCATCGGCACTGCGGCTGTCCGATTCCTGCACAAATCGAACACCAACAATTCCGGATGTGTTTCGACTTGTAACCCGCTTGGCCAACTGCTTGCGTGTATAAGCTTTTGATGCAAGCTTCTCAACCAGCTCATCACGATACTCGCGAGCAGCTGTTAGCGCTTTGCGTTTGCCTCCAAATAAGCTGTCGCTGAACAATTTGCAGTGCAGCTTGCCACGCCGCATCACTCGAACTTCGTAACCTCTCGTGGACGCATCCAGACGAGTAATGTTCCGGTTAGGATCATTGGCTTTTCTGATTCCCACAGCTCTGACTTTCCGTTAACAACAAACAAAGAACTTACCATCACCTGAATATTGCATGGCGATGCATGCTATTCAGAGAGTAACTGCTGTTCCAATGTAAGACATTCGCTATGCAGATTTCATTCGTTGTTTGCCAAAAACAGAACAGCAATGTGAGGAAAATTTGGTGCAGGAAAACAAAATTCACCCAGGGAACGACCGACGCAAAGCCCACAGTAATAGCGTACAGAAATCGACAAGGGTATCGACATTACTGATGCCACGATGACGTTGGAATCCGTTCAAGCCAGATTGGCTCAATAAGCTGTCGGCAAAATGAGACTGTGGAAAGTACGGGGCCAACCTGCTGGCGCAAAGAATTCGTCGCAGTACGAAATACGAACAGCTATTGCCTCACGGGCCAACAATCTGCAATCTTCGACGCGACGTTCTTCAGACCAACTTCCGCAACAGGTGGCGAGAATCTGGAAAACCTGTCAATGACAGGCTATTCAGAAGCTGAACGCCCCTGACTGGCCAGCTTGTCCAGAATTCCGTTAACGAAGGATGATGAATGTTCCGTGCCGAATTCCCGTGCGAGTTCAACCGCTTCGTTCAGTACTACAGCCGCAGGAGTTCCGATTCTGTCGATCTCAAAAATGCCGATGCGAATGACGTTGCGATCCGTGGGAGCCATTCGTTCAATTTTCCAGTGGTCAGATACGGCCGTGATTCGTTCGTCAATTGCCTCACGATTCTCGCGAACTCCAGTAAACAACGACCACGCGAAGTCGATCAAAACTTCATCGTCCAGTTGCTCTTCGATTGAGTTGCGAATCCAATGCAGGTCAGCATCTGGATTTTGATCGACAAGAAACAACATCTGCAAAACAGACTTGCGAGCATCAGAACGACGAGGCATTGAAAGGCGACTTTGAGAAAGCGAAAAAACTTTGAATGAACTTGCTTAACACATCCAACGGAAAAGAACGACGCAACCGCTGGCACGAACCCGGACGTAAAGTTCCATCAACCAATTTTCTTCAACAGGTTTACCATTTCAATGGCAGCCAACGTTGCTTCCGTTCCCTTGTTTCCGACTTTACCACCGGCACGATCAAGCGCCTGATCCATTGACTCACAGGTGATGACACCAAACGTCACTGGCACACCTGTCTGTTGAGTGATGTTCATGATTCCCGCAGTAACCTGACTGTTAATGTACTCGTGATGCGTGGTGGCCCCCTGAATGACCGCACCAAGGCAAATCACAGCGGCATACTTCCCGCACTCCGCCAGTTTTTTTGCCGCCAACGGAATTTCAAACGATCCAGGCACATGCACAATGTCAATCTTTGAATCGTCGCCGCCGTGTCGAACAATTGTTTCACACGCCCCATCAACCAGTCGTGAGGTGATCAGGTCGTTAAACCGAGAAACAACAATCGCGAAGTTGGCGGCTGGACAAACAAGTTCGCCCATAATTGTATTGGACATGATTCGAATTCAATATTTGCAAGGTCAGAAGTCAGTTTTATGAACGGGCTAAGCTCGTTTTCCAGCAGGAATTCGTCGCTGCCCCACAACAGTGAAACCAGCAGTCAGTCCAGATTCAGCGTCAACAGGAACTCTTCGTTGGACCTGGTCTTTTGCATGCGATTGATCAATAGATCCATCGCATCAACAGGATTCATATCGTTCAACACGCGGCGCAACTTCCAGATGAGTTTCAGTTCATCTTCGCCCATCAGCAGTTCTTCGCGACGAGTGCCAGAACGATTGACATCGATGGCTGGCCAGATACGTTTTTCAACCATGCGACGGTCGAGATGCAGCTCCGTGTTTCCCGTGCCTTTGAATTCCTCAAAGATCACTTCATCCATCCGGCTGCCAGTGTCTACCAAAGCAGTGGCGATAATTGTCAGGCTACCGCCTTCTTCCACACAGCGGGCGGCCCCGAAAAATCGCTTCGGGTTCTGCAGTGCATTCGCGTCAACGCCGCCTGACAGAGTCTTGCCGGAATTTGGGATTTCAGTATTCCAGGCTCTGGCAAGCCGGGTGATGGAATCCAGAAATATAATCACGTCATGACCGTACTCGACCATACGCTTGGCCTTTTCGATCACCATTTCCGAAACCTGAATGTGTCGAGCCGTCGGCTCGTCAAAAGTACTGCTAACAACTTCGCAGTTGTCACTTTTCAACTTGCGTTCCATGTCCGTAACTTCTTCCGGACGCTCATCAATAAGCAGTACAATCACGTAAGCATCAGGATGATTCTGGCGAACGGCGTCTGCCATTTGCTGAAGCAAGATCGTCTTTCCAGCTCGCGGCGGCGATACAATCAAACCTCGCTGCCCAAGACCAATTGGAGCAATCAAGTCAACGATTCGAGTACTTAGGTGCGGAGCCTTATCTGCAAGACTTAGCCGTTTTTCGGGGTGCAACGGCGTTAGATCGTCAAAGAAAACTTTGGCGGTCAACAGATTGGGATCCTGCCCATTAATCGCTTCGACTCGCAGCAACGCAAAGTAGCGTTCATTTTCTTTAGGCGGACGAATCTGACCAGCAACGGTGGCACCGGTTCGCAACCCGAAGCGACGAATCTGGCTGGGGCTAACATAGATGTCGTCGGGGCAGGGCAGATAGTGGTAGTCAGGGCTGCGCAGAAAACCGAAGCCGTCTGGAAGAATTTCCAAAGTCCCTTCGCCGAACATCAGGCCGTTAAGCCGAGTTCGTTCTTTCAGAATTTTGAAAATCAGATCCTGTTTTTTGAGCCCGTTGAATTCAACCAGCTTTTCCTGCTCGGCAATTTCGATCAGTTCGGTCATCGACATCCGTTGCAGGTCTGCGATGTTAAAGTCCGCCGCCTTGGAAGGAGCAAACGATTCCGATGTGGCTTGTCGAGTTTGAGGATCGCCGCCGTCTGCAGAACCTGATGATCTGGGCGACGGTGTTGCACGATGCTGTCGGACGATAGGTGGTCGATCGTCAGATGGAGTGGAAGGAGTCATGGCGAATTGGGCCTCCTGGGTGGAGGGCAAGATTAGAAATTCCGTCTTGGAAAGTCGCTTTAGAAAAAAGCGTTTCCGTCAACGTGATGGGAAGTCGGTCGATCTGAACGATCTAAGACTGAATGGAATTCAATTTGTATTTCATGAAAGCAAACGGACTCAGGCGTCCGTCTGTTTTGCGGGTAGGATTGAGGTAAACACTTTTTTCATTTGAGCAGCGGATTCGGCAATCGTGCCAGAATTGTCAACAACAAAGTCAGCACGATCTTTCTTCGCCTGCAGGCTCCACTGACGAGCTTCTCGTTTGGCAAGTTCTTCAATTGACCAACCTCGATTTTGCATCACTCGCTGTTCACGAATGTGTTGAGGCGTGTCAACAAAAACAAGCCAGTTACAGGTGGCGTCCCAACCTCCCTCCAGAAGCAGAGCGGCGTCAAGAATCACCGCATCAACATCCTTTGGTGCGGAATCAATTTGAGAGTGGATCTCCCTACGAATTGCTGGATGAAGAATCTGATTCAACCGTTGAAGATCTGCTTTCTGCTCGTCAGAATCACCAAAAACGCGTTTCGCCAATGCTGATCGATTTACGTCACCGGTCTCCGAAATAATTTCCTGACCAAAACAATCTGTCAGAGACTGCTTGATTTGTGAATCGTGCAAAAATTCATGACCGATTCGGTCTGCATCAACGATGCGAAACCGAAACCCATCAACCTGCCTTACGACAGATGATTTGCCCGAACCTATTCCGCCAAGGATCCCTATGACGGGAACTTGGCAGCCACTTGACATGATTGAAGTGCCTAAAGACAGAACAAACCTTAAATGATGATTATTGTATGAGTAGAACGAGAATTGTATCTGAGATATGTTCTCGCGGATGCGAGGTTTGATTGGGTCGAATTGACAGCCGCAGTCTATTTCGAAACCTGAATAGTCACGGGCCGCCTAAGTCATTAGTGCCTGTAGGGCTGAAGGAGAGTTCAGGACTCTGGAAGACGGGTTTATTCGGACCAGCCATTGCCAGTCGTCTAAATTATGCTGCGGCTACAGCCATCAAGTCAAACGGTTGACTTGTGAGAAACAGCCAATTATCACAGTTTTTAACCATCTTCCCGAGTTCGGAGTTCGATCTCAGTCAGAAAACCAGAAGGTGCCGAATTCGCGTCAAATCCGCAGAACACGGAATTCCCGCAAAGTCCTGACAAGGGCTTCGCCCTTGCCCCCGTGGTGTGGGCTGCAGAAAGACGTGGAACGCTCGAATCGCCGAGCCGCTCCGTTGTTGCTCTGATCAACATGCGCGCACCGTTCACGCATCATTTTAAGTAAGACTATAACTTGGCAACTTGTCGCACATACAACGCTGCATCCGCAACAGACATCGCAAACCACGCTGTGATTGTTCGGTTTCTAATCTGCCACATTTTCAACTCAGCCCTCAATTTACCATCACTCAAGACAGCTTTTGTGTAGCCGAACAGGGGCCTATTCGCTGTTTAAATAGAAAGTCGATTCAAGATGTCGTCAGAAGCGATCGCCAAAGTTAAACAGGCTCAGGCAGAAGGCAAAGTCACCGCAGAAACGCCAATCAACGTTAAAGACTGGTTATCAAAGGACTGCGTTTCCGAATACCACAGACGTATTCTGGAAATCATCGCCGCTGAAGACTGGAAGATGCTGGACGAACTTTTCTGGACGTCAATCCCGTTCGGCACCGGCGGCCGGCGAGGCCCTATGGGAGAACTCGGCCCCGCAACAATCAACGACCGCACAATTGCGGAATCGGCCCACGGCCTGGCAAGCTACCTCAGAAAATCGGGCGTTACGACTGGCGGCTCGGCAGTCGTAACCTGTGACACGCGAAATAACTCAATGCATTTTGCTCGCCTGACGGCGACAACATTTGCGGCTCATGGCCTGAAGGTTTATCTGTTCGAAAATCATCGTTCAACGCCCGAGTTGTCGTATGCGGTACGCCACCTTGGCTGCGATATCGGAGTTATGATTTCGGCTTCGCATAACCCTCCCGCAGACAACGGCTTCAAAGCCTATTGGAATACCGGAGCTCAGGTCGTTCCGCCACACGACAAAGGAATCATTAAAGAAGTCGAACTAGCTGATGTGATTCCATCGATCGACTACGACGAAGCTATTGCTTCAGGTCAAATTGAAATCGTCGGGGCAGCAATTGATGCAGCCTACATCGCCGAAGTTGTGGCATTAAGCCAAACGGACAAGCGTGATATCTCCGCAATATTCACACCGCTGCACGGCGTTGGAGAAACTTCGATTTATCAGGTCATCAAGCAGTGCGGCTTTGAAGGCGTTGAAATCTTTGAAGCTCAACGCAAGCCGGACGGAAATTTCCCGAACGTCCCCAGGCACCTGCCGAATCCTGAACTGCTGGAAGTGTTTGATCCGGCAATCAAATGGATCAAAGAAAACAGCCACGACGCCGATTTGATTCTGGCCTCAGACCCGGACGCTGACCGTTTAGGCGTCATGGTAAGAAACAGCGACGGCGGATTCACACCGATTTCCGGCAACCAAACCGGAGCATTGATTACTGACTATCTGCTAAGCAAGCTCAAAGAAAGTGGCAAACTAACACCAGATCATTACGTCGTTGAAACTCTGGTTACAACTCCTTTGGTAAAAGCCATTGCCGACAGCTACGGAGCAAAGGCGTTCCATGAACTGCTGGTTGGCTTCAAATGGATCGCGGAAACGATTGAAGAAAACGGTCCAGAAAATTTCGTGTTTGGATGCGAAGAATCCATCGGTTTTCTTTCGGGAACATATTGCCGCGACAAAGATGGAGCCATCGGTGCACTGTTCATTCTGGAACTTGCCGCGGAACTGAAATTAAAAGGCCTGACTTTGCTGGACCACCTTGACGCTCTTTATGAACGCCATGGCTATCACGCTGAAGGCCAAAAGTCGATTTACTGCACCGGCCCAACCGGCAAAGCAAAAATTGATGGACTGATGCAAACGCTGCGTGAAAACCCGCCAGCTCAATTTGGGCCCGTCCACTTCGTCGAAGCTGCCGACTACAACACCGGACGCCGAGTCGCGATTCCAGGTGGGGAGTCTCTGGGAACAATCACAAAGCCGAAGGGCGACTTGTTGGTCTACAAGTCAGATCCAGCCAGTCCGGTCAGAATTCAAATTGCAGGGCGACCGTCCGGTACAGAACCCAAAATTAAGTTCTATCTGTTCTGCCAATCAGATTTGTCGCCGGGAGTGAATTTGGATCAGGCAAAAGGGGCGGGAGACAGCGTCATGAAAGAGCTACAGAACGCCATGGGAAAATGGGCGGATGAGCAGCTTGCTACGTAGTTCTGACCGCCAATTCCGGGATTTCCCAAAGGCAGCGAGTCAGCTTGAGATACTGCCTGACCAGACTTCTGAGATTCTTCAATCCGATGCTGTGCGGCTTTGAAGCCTGGACTTCACATGCCTAGAATTCAAACGATTCGTTTCGTCCGACTTCATTTGACAACCCCGCTTTAATTGCATGCTCAGCCTGGGCTGAGCCAGAAAATCAAACTCATGAAAGCTATCGCAGTTCGTCCTGGAACTCCCAACAGTGTCCATTTAGCAGAACTGGACAAGCCGTCAGTTACGGATATTCCCAGTGGGCGCGGGGTACTTGTAAAGACATTGAAGGTCGGCGTTGACGCAACCGACCGTGAAATTAACGACGCTCTGTATGGAAACGCACCGGCAGGTTACGACTTTCTGGTAATTGGGCATGAGTGTTTCGGAGTCGTAGTCGAAGTTGGCCCGGAAGTAAAAAAGGTCAAAGTAGGCGACTACGTCACATGCACGGTGCGCCGACCAGGTGGATCAATCTTTGATAAAATTGGCCGCAGCGACATTACCAGCGAAGAAGAGTATTACGAGCGAGGCATCAATCTTCGGCACGGTTATCTGACGGAATACTTTGTCGACGATGAAGAATTCATCGTTCGCATGCCAGTCGGCCTGAAACACCTGCATGTGCTGGCCGAACCCATGAGCTGTGCCGCTAAAGCCGTTGAACAAGCCATGCTGGCCCAAAAACGCCTGCAGGTTTGGGAACCCAAACGAGCATGGGTAACGGGATCCGGCCAGATCGGCCTGCTATCAACCTTGATCCTGCGACTGCGCGGAATGGAAGTCTTCACCGTTGCCCGTGGCGCAAAGCCAAATCTGAAAGCCGAAATCGCTGAAGGTCTGGGAGCAACTTACATCAGCACTTCAGAAACCTCACTGAAGGAACTGGCCGCCGAACACGGCAAGCCAGACCTGATCATCGAAGCCACCGGAAGCAGTGCGATCGCATTCGAATGCATGGAACTTCTGGGCCACAACGGCTGCATGGTCTGGACCAGCATCACCGGCGGTAAGAAGTCAGTGGATGTTCCCAGTGACCACGTCAATCTGCATTGGGTTTTGGGTAATAAACTGCTTGTCGGCAGTGTTAATGCCAACTTCCGCCATTTCGAATCTGGAATTTCAGACCTCGCTCTGGGCGAAGTCACTTACCCAGGCGTCATCGAAAAGATTCTGACCAACCCCGTTGATGGCCTGGAGAATTACGCGGAAATGATGCGATTGCTTGTGGAAGACCGAGACGCTTTGAAAGTTTATGTCAACGTTGCGGAAGGCTGATACTTGCGGCAGCGTTCATGGACGATTGTGAACCGGCAGAGATGTGGTCAGTGTTGGAACGCAGTGCGAGCGAAACACGGTAGTGCTGCGGCACCGCTAAGAATTAGGATTTGTCGTAGTGGATCCTGTTAAAGATCCCCGGGGCGCAGGATCTTTAACAGGATCCACTACGACAAGATTGAGCTGTGACCCAGCACTCGTTTCCTTCGCAAGCTCAGTCCAACCACGGCCACCCAGCCGTGAAAACCGAATCCGGTCATTTGCCCGGCAAACGCCGGGATTTGACGGCCACCTGCCTTTAACGACAAAATCTCCGTAAAATCTGAACGGTCATCGGCAGCTTCTGCCGATGGCCGTTTTTTGTTGGTGCGCAGGCAACAATTGCTCTGAGATCGATGTTGCAGCAGTTTCCGCACAGACGTATTCTGCCACTACTCTCAAACTCCTTTCTCTACAAAGATTCGCTAAAGAATCGGCGATTCAGATCAACGGCTTTCTCTGATCTGCCTGAACCGCTGTCCGCGAATTTTCTCACCTATAAACTCTCCATGCCAACTCCGCATCTCAGGAAAGGCAATCAAATGCGCTGCAAATGGTTCCGTAAACTTGCCGGCGTGACAACGTGTTCCGGGCTTCTGGCAATCTCTGGCTGCTACAACATGAACGGCTACGTCATGAATGCATCAGGGCAGGGCTACTACGAACAGGGCAACTACGCGATGGCTGCGCAGGAGTTCCAGACAGCTCTTGCCAACAATCCACACAACCCAGACTACATGTCGAACCTTGCCAAGGCTCGCATGAAAATGGGTGATACGGGTTCTGCAGAACAGATGTTCAAGCAGGCACTTGCCAAGTCACCGTCTCACCAGCCGTCCTACCACGGCCTGGCGGAACTGTATCTTGCCAATGGTCGCAGCAACGAAGCCGCAAGTCTGCTGAACACATGGGCGGCAACTCAACCGTATGTCGCGGAATCTCACGTAGAACTGGCATGGCTGCAAAGAGAACTCGGCCAGCCCGAAGCAGCCGCTGAAAGCCTGAAGTCAGCCCTTCAGGTAAATCCCAGCCATTCAACCGCGTTGGCTCACATGGGGCAATACTATCAGGACATTGGCCAACCAGCTCAGGCCTTAACGATGTACCAACAGTCGCTAAAATCAGACTGGAATCAGCCAGACGTCCATTCTCGCATGGCCGTGGTTGCGGAAGCCGCCGGAACGAATCATCCCATGAGCGAAATGGCGATGGCTCGTGGAATCAGCCCTTCAGACGTACCACGCCAGCAGTTGGCATTCGGGCAACAGAACATGATGCAACCCGGCATGCCACAGATGAATCAACCACAGATGGCCTTCCAGCCAATGCCGCCTCAACAGCAGACCATGGCCTTTCAGCCCCCGTTTGCTCAGCAGCAACAATCGAACTATCCACCGTCCATGGCCGCGCAGTCGAATGGCTACCCGATGGAAATGGAACAGCCGTGGAACGCTGGCCCTCAGGTTTCTCACATGTCCACAAACCAGATGCCGATGAACGAAGCTTCAGGCATGGGGGCCATGGGTATGATGATTCCGTTCCCATTAACTGGTGGCACCACCACTTCGGTTTCCAGCGTGTCATCCAATCCACAGTCCACACCACAATGGAACTCTGCTACGATGCAGCAATCAACTGCGTCACCCATGCCAACACCAGATCCGGCATTTCAGCTCGGAAAAACACCATCAGTGCCCGTAACTTCGATCTCACAATCCAAGGTGGTTTCACCCGGGCTGCCTGAAATTGAAGCGTTTTAATCGAAGCATCTAGTCAGAGATGCCTGCTTCTTTAGCGCATGATAGCCCAGCATGAACGCGGAAGCAGTGAGAGTGACGCCGTGTGACTGACACCATGAGCTTCCGTCAGAGTCACAGCCAGCGACCACAGTTTCTCCGGAATCCGAGTCCCAATATTCCGAGGCTGCTAGCGCGCCTCGAACCGATCGCGCCCGCGTACAGGAGCCCCCTTAAAATCCCCGCCCTTTCGCCCAGCCATCGTTGTCGTCCCCAAAACAGTGCCAAGCCGCCGAAATTCCGTCAGACACGCCTCGCGGAAGGACAAGGACGATGCTGCTATCGCCACAACGCAATCAGGACAATTCGCAATTCTGAAATCACCGATTGGCATCCAATCCACCCAGCCAATATAACCAGCCAATATAAGGAATAGACCGCTCTTACCGACACGGTAGCCCAATGAAGTATCTGGGATCCTCGGCGATACGGCGTTTTTTTTCAGATTCAACATAGACGTCGAACATACCAATAGAACCGTCCCTCCGCTTGTTACTCCACCGAAACAGATCGTTTCGCGCATCGTCAAGTGACTCACCAAGTTCCTCCAGCAACTCCTCCAACTCCGCGATTTCTGCCTTCTGTTCTGCAGACGGGCCAACATGCCCTAATTCGTGGCTTGCTATCCGGTGAACAAGTCGCTTATGCCCCCGTTCGGGGTAGATAAATGGGTTCGCTCCCGCTTCAAGCAAGAGCTTCACAATTCTAAATCTACCTCGACCGGCAGCGGACATTGCCGGCGTCAGCCCACGGCTAATACAGTCCAAAGCGGCTCTGCGTTCGATGAGCAACTGCACTCGTTCTTCTTGAGTCGTAGTGGCTGAACGGATGGCACGATGCAACAGTGATTCCCCAGTGACTGGATTCAATAATGTCAGATCAGCTCCGTGGGCAACAACCAATTGACTAAACCGAATATCTTCTGCGCCAAAAGCTGTGAAGGTGATTGATTCACCGACAGTCCAAACAAAGAATCCAAAATTACCGGTAAGGCAAATGTTCGGGTTCGCGCCCGCATTCAGAAGGTCCGAAAATATCTCCGTTTGCTTGCACACTAAAGCCCAGAACAACAGCGTCATATTGTCCGTGCCAGGAAGATTCGGATCTAAGCCTGCCTTCAACAAGTTGCGTACGCTTTCGCGATCGCCATTCTGAATGGACCGCCACGCACTAATGTGCGAAGGCGAGTCGAAGATTGACTGCGGCTGCAAATTAAGCTTTTTCAGAGGAGTCTGAACGCGGTCCCCGCAACCGATGAGAAAAATGTACAAGACCAATGACATTTGTCTTACGAATACTCCGGAAAGTGCCACCCCATTTCGGCCAGCACAGTTGCTGCGGAAACACATTGAAATATTCTGCAAGTTAGGTGAACAGCAGCAGTTCGTGGCAATGAATGACCACAAGAGGCTTCAGTTACTAGTTTGACGGCAAGCCGAAGGCGAACGCATTTCACGTTGGTAACCGACGCCTTTGGCTTGCCGTTAAACGATTCATAGCAATCTATTACGTTCAGTCCTACCCAATTAAATGAAGACCAACCATTCTGTGGACAAGATCACAATCCCCAAAGAGTGGAATAACGCCATGGGCGGCAGGGAAATTCCAATCCCGACGACACGCGAAAACATATTTGCTACTGAGAGTCCGCTGTGCTACTTTGAGACTCCCGCCGAATTTCACCCTGCCACCAATTTTTGTGTTCGCTAAGGAGCAACACAGATGCCTCGCATGGCCATCATCCTTCTTTTCGTTTCCTCCAGTGCCGTTGCCGCTGATGAGGCGGCAGTTCAGGTTGCAGGACTTGAGCACTTTGAACGAAAGATTCGGCCGCTGCTGGTAGAGCACTGTTATTCGTGCCATTCGTCAACGGGAAAGACGATTCATGGCGGATTCCGACTCGATTCCACGGAAGCCCTGGCAAAGGGCGGAGACAGTGGGCCTGCGATCAACGACACCAATCTGTCGCAGAGCCTGCTGCTGGAAGTCGTTCGTTACGATGGCGATATTCAGATGCCACCGAAGGGGAAGTTGCCAGAAGCTGATGTTGCTGAGTTTGCGAAATGGATTGAACATGGCGCACCCATCCCGAAGTCTGCAGAGATCACGGAACGGATGGATGGCGAAATCGACTTCGACTTGGGCAGGAAGTTTTGGTCGTTTCAACCCGTGATTTCTCAACCAGTGCCAATCGTGAATAACGTTGAGTGGCCTCGTTCAAGGATAGACTCTTTCGTCCTGGCCGCATTGGAGCAAAAAGGACTGACTCCGTCGCCGCAAGCTGATCGAGCAATCTTGATTCGTCGTTTGAGCTTCGATTTACTGGGACTGCCGCCAACGCCTGATCAGGTGCAACGATTTGTCACGGACAAATCTCCTGACGCCTACGAGCAACTGGTGGATGAGTTGTTGGCGTCGCCTCATTACGGTGAAAAGTGGGGACGAATGTGGTTGGACCTGGCGCGTTACACGGACAAAACGGCAAGCTGGCTGTATGCCACCGGGGAAGCTCACCTTTATCGCGACTGGGTAATTGCAGCGTTCAACTGCGACATGCCCTACGATGAATTCGTGCATCGGCAATTGGCCACAGACCTCATGCCGGAAACCGGCCCGGAGGATCTTCCGGCGCTGGGCTTCATCAGCTTAAGCCCGACGTATTGGAAGGAATTGAAGCTTCCGTGCGAGATTATCAACACGATTGTCGCCGATGAATGGGAAGAGCGAGTCGATGCGACCACGCGAACATTTCTGGGGCTGACCGTCGCGTGTGCCCGCTGCCATGATCATAAATTCGATCCGATTAGCGCCGAAGACTATTACGGGCTGGCCGGTGTCTTTGCCAGTTGCCGACAAGTTGAACGCCCTGTCATCGCTGAGGCAGATTACGAGCCGGTGAAACAAGCGAAACAAGAAGTAGCGAAGCTGGAAGCGGAGATTGCGAAACTAAAGAAGCAAAAGCCAATGCCGCAATTAAAGGTCGACGAACTGACGGCGCAGGCGGCTAAAATCAAAACGTCGACTCCACTGTACGATACGCCAATGGCGAACGTGGTGTCTGAAGAATCCATGCATGTGGTCCGAGCCGGTAAAACGCCACAGGATGGCACCAAGTTGGATTACCGTCCCGAGCCGCGGGACCTGCCGCTGTATGTTCGCGGCAATCCCAATCGCCCTGGCCCAATCGTGCCTCGACGATTTCTGACAGTGCTGTCCCGAAGTGCTGGTGAGCTCAAACCCAAACCGTTCGCCAACGGCAGTGGCCGTCTGGACCTGGGCATTGCAATAACAACAGAAGCGTCATCACTGACGGCTCGCGTCATCGTCAACCGGATCTGGCTGGGGCATTTTGGCACCGGGCTGGTGGCGACACCCAGCAACTTCGGCCAGCAGGGCACGCTGCCGTCTCATCCTGAATTGTTGGATGATCTGGCAGCAAGATTCATTGCCGGAGGCTGGTCGATCAAACAGCTGCATCGGGAAATCGTGCTTTCAGCCACTTGGCAACAATCATCAGAATTCAACGAACAGCGAACGCAGATTGATCCGCATAACCGCTGGTTGTCTCGCATGAATCGCCGCCGCCTGGATTTTGAATCGTGGCGAGATGCAATGCTGTCAGCAACCGGTGTACTGAACACCTCGACCGGTGGAGTTTCTCAGGAACTTGACAATACCGACAACAATCGTCGTACGATCTATGCGACCGTGCATCGTCGCGACATGTCGACGACACTCACAATTCACGACTTTCCCGACCCGACTCAACACAGCCCTGCTCGATCATCCACCACAACCCCATTGCAAGGTCTGTATGCATTGAATGGACCGCTGTTGAACCAACAATCCGAAGCGTTGGCGGAACGGCTGCAAAATGAACTTGGCGATGACGACACTGCAAAGATCCAGCGAGCATACTGGCTGCTGTATTCTCGGCCACCGACGGACAGGGAAGTTACTCTGGCTATGAGTTTTCTGGACGATTCGACGAACGACGAACGGTACGGTCGATGGAGGCAGTACCTTCACGTGCTGCTGGCTTCAAATGAAATGCTGTTTGTGGACTGAATATTTCCACCGGGATGCCGCCGTGTAATGTTGGAAATACAGACGCGGTGCACGACGTAATTGGGATGCAAGGACTGACATGTTTGAACAACTGACGCGACGCCAGCTGCTGCACCAATTCGGTGGCGGTATGGGAAGCATCGCCGCAGCGACTGCTCTTTCTTCACCGGTGTCAGCCCTTGACGCGTCTACGTACTCAATGGGGCCGCATTTCCGTCCTCGAGCCAAACGCGTGATTCATCTGTTCATGAATGGCGGGCCGTTTCAGGCCGACTTGTTTGATCCGAAACCGGCGTTGCTGAAATATGCGGGGCAAAAACCCGAGGGTGCCAATCTACTGACCGAACGACCCACCGGCGGACTGCTGCCGTCGCCGTTTCGCTTTCGTCAGTGCGGCGACAGTGGAATCCCTGTCAGCGAACTGTTGCCGAAGCTGAGTCAGCATATCGACGACATTTGCGTGCTGCGTTCGATGCATGCCGACAATCCGAATCACGGTCCCGCGCTGCTGCAGATGAACAACGGAACAATCATTCCCACACGGCCCAGCATGGGAGCCTGGTTTTTGTATGGTCTCGGCACAGAAAATAAAAATCTACCCGGCTATGTCGTGCTGTGCCCCGGGAGGCCCGTGCGATTTTCGATCTTGTGGAACAGCGCATTTCTGCCTTCGGCCAACCAGGGGACCTACATCAATCATTCAACGACGGATCCACAAAAAATGGTGCCGCATCTGCGCAACGCGCAGTGGGATCAGGGGACTCAACGGCAACAGCTTAACTTATTGCAGCAGCTCAACGCTGATCATCAAGCGAAACGTCCTGACGAACCCACACTTGCAGCGAGAACAGACGCGATGGAAACGGCGTATCGTATGCAATTTCAGGCAAGCGACGCCTTTGATTTGAACCGCGAAACCAAAGACACTCGAGACGCCTATGGTAGCGGACACTTTTCGAACGGCTGCCTGCTTGCCAGGCGACTGGTGGAACGCGGCGTCCGATTTGTGCAGGTTTACTACGGCAACGGCCAGCCCTGGGACACGCATTCCGGCCACAACGAAACAGTGCCGAAACTTTGCACGGCCATCGATCAGCCGATCGCAGCATTGCTCGCAGATTTGAAACAGCGGGGACTGTTAGAGGACACATTGATTGTTTGGGGCGGTGAATTTGGGCGAACGCCGACGTCAGAAAGTGGCAATGGTCGTGACCATAATCATCACGGCTTTACCATGTGGATGGCTGGAGGTGGCGTAAAAGGCGGAATGACGTACGGTGAAACGGACGACTTCGGATTCAAAGCCACCGTGGACAAAATGCACGTTCACGATCTACACGCGACCATGCTGCACCTGCTGGGACTGAATCACGAACAGTTGACCTACCGCCACGCCGGCCGCGACTTTCGCCTGACGGATGTCTACGGTCAAGTTGTCCAGGAAATCATCGCGTAAATAATCTGTGACGGAATTTCCAAAGCGGTTCACGACGTAACTTCGAAAGCCGCAGAGAATACTCGACGGCTTCCTCTAATTTAGAATCCTGAATTTATTCCCGACGGAAGATTACTTCGGGGCATCGATTTGGTCGAGCCCTACATGCTGTAGCACGCGTTTGAAGAACGCCTCATGAATATGAGTTGGTGCTGCATGGCCCATCATCGGTTCGTTGATGACACTCTTTTGCCCTTGAAGTGCGTTGTACGCCGCATAGCAACTCGAAGGCGGACACACAGCATCGATAAAGCCAACGCTCATAATTGCGTCGGCTTTGCAGCGCGTGGCAAAGTTCACGGCATCGACGTAGCGGGCTGCTTCCAGAATCTGAGGGTCTGGTTTTCCGTCATTTCCATTCGGCACAAGCTTTGGCCAGCCATTGATCCGGTCAGCCACCTGTCCGGAATGGTCGCAGATGGCTGGGACCCCTGGAGCAATCATCGTCACGCGATGATCGATTCCGCCAGCAACGAGCGACTGTCCGCCACCCTGACTGTGGCCAATCACCACGATGTGTTTACCGTCCCATTCTGGTTGAGCGGCTAAAAAGTCGATAGCTCGCACAAGTCGCAGAAACATACCACGAAAATAAATCGTGTCGCGACTCTCTCGCCCTGCGGCACGGTAATCCTTCAGTCGCCCGGAGCTCAGTTCCGAATAGAATTCGATGGGCTTACCATTTGGAATTCCGTGAGCATTGATGTCCATCGACAGCATACCTGCCTCAGCCCCCTGTACTGCATTGCTTAAGCTGGAACTGCGAACGCCAGCTCCGTGAACCCACAGAATTGCCGGCAGGCTTTTTGCGTTGGCGTTCAAAGGTTTACAAAAATACCCTGACACTGGAGCCCCGCCAAGGCACGCAGCCTGCACGTCATAGCATTCGACCCCGGTCGTGGAATGTTTGACAAGCGTTAGTTTTGCATCCAGCGGAATCTCGGCAAGCTGCCGTTTCTGTTCCGCCCAAAACTGATCAAAGTCATCTGGTACCGGCATACTCAAACCGATTCTCTCGGGGGAAAACGCTGCGCCCGCCGCCGCTCGTACGGGCTTCCCTTCTTTCGGCGTGTACGTCGCCGTGCAGCGAAGGAACCCCGCCTCCTTTAAGCCAGTCGTAAAGTGAATTGGCTGCTCAGTCGGTTCAACTTCTCCTTGTGGCAATTCGTCGCTATTCAGAAAATCGTCGACCACATATTTTAACATACCTTCGCCGCTGACGCGTTCTTCCCCTCGCCAAACGGAGATGCTGAATATTACATTCTCGGTGACCTTGTAAACGGCATCTTCTCGATCCGTGGTAACTTTCACGGTGTACGGCGTCTGAGCAAACACAGAAGGTGTCAGCATTACGAACGTTAAAATGGACGGCGCGAATAGAAGCCGGGAAACCAGGGTCATGCTTGTTCTTTCAGCTGCGGGGCGGGAGTCTGTGTTCAGGCACGAGACGGCCAAGTGCCGTTCAGCCGAACCAACATTTCTGAAAGGTACCGAACTTCAGCCGCATGATCCACGCTGCGTTGACGACCGTTCAAATTGACGTAAATCCAATGTTTGGGACGTAGTGGATTTCTTCAGAAATCAGGACGGCCGAAATTTCGGCAAACTTCAATACCATGATTGGGGCAGTCAGGAGTTGGTTTCTGCCACGACTGTCGAATACAATGCCGTTGTGCTTGACGGGACGACTGGCTGTGGCGTTCTGCGTTAGTTCGTCTCGTCTCCTTACACCGCGTGCAGGTTTGGAGCGGCTACGTCGCGTGTCAAAGAGCATGTTCGCACCGTCTAAGGCACCGCCTCTGGAATCGAATGATGCGTCGCAATTCGAAACTCAAATCCCAAACTGCAATTTCGCGCCGGCAACTGTTGCAGACCGGCGGAGTTACCTCCCTGGGGCTCACCTTGCCGCAACTGTTGCGGGCGGACAATGGTCGTGGACGGGGCACGAAGAAGTCTGCGAAGGCCACATCATGTATCTTCATTCATCAGTATGGCGGATTAAGTCAACTGGATTCATGGGATATGAAACCCGACGCCCCCCGGGAGATTCGTGGCCCGTACCGATCGATTGAAACGGCAACCCCGGGTTTTCGAGTCTGCGAATTGATGCCTAAACTGGCTGGCCTGTCAGAACAGTACGCCGTAATTCGTTCGATGACGCACGACATGTCACAGCACGACCGAGCCAATTCCATGCTGCTGGCCGGTCGCAGCAAGCCGGCAGTCGATGATCCGGCATTCGGGGCCATTGTAACGAAGCTCAGCCCGTCCACAGCCAGCATTCCGCCTCACGTCTGGCTGCAGAAGTTCGGTGGCGGCTCAGCTCCACCGGATCACACCTATTTGACCGGTGGACATCTTGGGATGGCCTATGCCCCGATGCTGATCGGGACGAAACATGACGACAATCCGGCTGCAAAAGATTTTCGTGTACGTGCGTTCGACACAAATGAGAACGTTCCGTTAGAACGCCTCGAACGGCGATGGCAACTGTCGCAGGAACTTCAGACGCTGTCCAATACCGGAAAGACTGCTGAGTTTCATTCGCTTGATTTGTACCAGCAGCAGTCGTTCGATTTGCTGCACAGCCGAGACGCAAAAATTGCTTTCGACGTCAATCGGGAAACTCCGTCACTTCGAGATCGGTATGGTAGAAATCCGCTCGGCCAAAACCTGCTGCTGGCGCGACGACTGGTTGAATCTGGTGTGCGGCTGGTGAACGTCGTCGCATGGACTGGTCTGGCGGCAGGCGAACAATTCGTCAGCATTGAAACGTGGGACATGCATGGCAACGCCGATGTTGGCATCTTTGAAAATGGATGGAACGGCCTGCCGTTCGCCTTGCCGCGAACCGATCAGGCAGTGGCAGCTTTGTTGAGTGACCTTAGTGACCGGGGCCTACTGGATTCTACGCTCGTGGTCTTGGTGGGCGAGTTTGGCAGGACGCCAATCATCAGTCAGGGAGCCAAGCGAATCGGTCGCGACCACTGGCCTCAATGCTATTCAGCAATGGTTGCTGGCGGAGGAATTCAGGGAGGCGTGGTATACGGCGAATCCAATGATCGCGCAGCTTACGTAAAATCCAATCCAGTATCGCTCGAAGACTTTACCGCTACGCTCTTCACCGCAATGCAGATCAATCCGGCGTCACGACTCAGCCCAGACGGATTTACCATTCCAGCCAGCCCTGGAAGCCCGATCACTGCCTTACTCTGATCGCATTCACATCGTCGAAATTTCGCGATCACATCAGCGATTTCCTGCGTTAGACGCTGTTCATCCTGCTGCATGTGACGTTGTTCACGTATTATACCGCGATGTGTTGGTCTTTACCTTCGCACCGCCCAGAGCCCACTCGTCCCCGCTTCATCAGTTCCGCTGCGGCACACACAAACAGCGACAGCATGTGTTCAAAGTTGTCTTTGCGAAAGTCGCTGATGTTACGGAAGTCGGGAATGTCTTCGCCCACGATGACTCGAAACGCCACCTCTTCGCGACAGCGCGACTGAATCTTACGGGAAGAAACACGCCTTTGCCATAGCCATAAAGCAGCAACGACACCATCATCCGCGAATGAAACGGATGGCTGACCGGTAATGGAATTCTTATAGGGTTCGGCGAACGTCGAGAGATCCGTTTCACCGACAACGGCGAGAAAGGTAAACCAGAGATTATCGTTCACCCAGTCACGCGTCGACGGCGAAAGTAGCCACTGCTGATCGGGAGCCCAGTTCCGATTTTTTCTTGCTCGTCCCAGAATCGATTCGCTACGAAAACAAAAAAGCTTCCACAACCAACCCCTCTGTAGCGAGTTTCAACACTAAAATTCAGTCCACGACGATTCTCGGACAGGCTCCTGGTCAATAATCGATAACGGCCTAAGGTGCTGAATCATCAGCCGAAACATAGCTGTATTGTTCCACGAGCGATTGAATCTCACCGTGTTTTCTAAATCTTCAGGACTGTTAGCCTTGCGGATCATATTCGGCAAGATGTCTGATGTCTTTGGAACTGACGCCTGTCACCTTAGTTCGTAACGTCGCGTCAGCGGCTGATTGAAGCAGAAGGATCGCAAGGTCGAAATGTCGTGAATCCAACGCTTCCAAGAGTGGCGATCCAAAAGCGGAGCATTGACGATTGACATCTGCTCCCCCAGCAATAAGAGCGTTTGCCTTTCAAACAGCATGACGAACATTCCGTCTGCAAAGAACCTGCAAAGCCGACTCCCCATCACAATAAGCCAAGTCGGCCCGGCCCCGTATTCCAGCAGTAATTCGAGGAATTTGCGGTCTGAATTCAGAGCCGCCGTGATCACGCTGGACTGCCCCCTCTGAAAGTAGGGAATTCGATCGTAGTGATGTTGAACTTGAAAGTTGGGTTCAGCCCCGCACTGCAGTAGAGACTCAAAACATGCTGGGCGGTCATAACCAATCGCCCACATTAGAGGACGCATTCCGTTTTTCCCAACAGCATTGGCAACTTGCTGATTGTTTTCCAGGCACTCGCGAACCCTGGCGAAATCGTCATCCCCAATGGCTTTACATAAGTCGAAGGCCGGCGTATCAGGATCGAAAAAATCGCTGCATGCCCAATCTGGATACCTCCACACTGCCTAACCACATCCAGCCAGACAAGGGACAATCGAAATCAGCATCAATAGAAATCTGCTCCGTGAATGTCCCATATTATGTTTCCAAATAGATCTTCACGAACCATCAATCCACAGTGGTCTTACTCGGTTGTATCCCATTTTATTATACGCAAAGCCACTTCCCTGTCCGATTCGACGCGTCAAGTCATGACTTCGTAGTGCTGGTATTCAGTTGGGTCATGAATTGCCGTTCTGTGGTCAGGATCAGGATCGCATGGAAATAACAGGAGCTGCATCAAACCATCCGCAGCAGGGAAATGCAATCACCTTGTAAAACAAGTTGAGTCGCGTTCGAAGCATACTTTCTGACGCCCTCAAACGAAAGAAGGCTGGCGAAAATTCGCCAGCCTTCAGTCGTTTTAACAATTCACTTCCATGTCCCGCTTTATGGCAGGAATGGTGCGAAGCCGATGTTCGGGAACATTGGGTCCGCTGCACCTCGGATGTTGTAGCCACCCGTTGCAAAGCTGCCACTGATACTCTGAGTCAAGCCGAAGTTGATGAAGGTGTTGTTTGGATTGTTCAGGTTGGCACCATCATCAATCTGGAACAGTCCAGCATCACGATCTGTCACACCAATAGCACCCAGCACGATTCGCTTCAGGGCATCATTATTAGTGAAGGTCGCTCCAGTGGATGAGAACAACACCTGATTACCACTATTATTGGTGAACCGCATATCAAGCTGAGCTGTGTCGTCATGATAGATGGCGTCAAAGTTTGTGGCTCCGGTATCGTCTACAGAGTCATACGTGTTTCCTGCTGAAAGGAATGATTCTGTTCGAACGTCCTCCTGAAGATTACCTCCGAAGATGTTGTTACGTACATCGGCAGCAACGTAAGCTCCCGTACCAACTGAGATCACAAGTCCTTCGCCAGTCACAGTTCCCGTACCGTTATTCTGCACTGTGTTTCCTGTCATTGTCAGGAAGCTGTTTTGCACGGTTCGCAGGTTCAGGAACCCAAGTGCCCCGTCAGGAGCACTGCCAAGGAAGGCCGTGTTGCCGTTCACGCTGCCGACATTGTCATTCTGAAACTCAGGCTGAGTTGGATCGTAGAAGAATGGTATTTGCGGTCGGCTGTCAGCTGGATTGAATGGAGGGTTCGGGAATGGGAAGTTGGCAAGGTATGTCAAGCGTCCCTGATTCATGTCCGAGTCAGCTCGGTAATAGACACCTTCAGTACCGTTGGAGGCAATGGTGTTGTCAATCAGAGTGATTCGAACTGGATCGAAGAAGCTGGCACCGAATTCTCGGTCACGTTCACCCGCAGCACCATTCAACAACAGGTTCACACCACGTTGATCGTTGTGGCTGATTGAGTTGCCATTCAAAGCCATCTGAACGATTGGTCCGGACTGTGTCACACCGTTGCTGAACGACAATCCGTCGCCATCACCAATATCGGTATCGATGCTTCCCGGATCCGATCCGATCGAAGCCACATCGTCGGTGCCACCGATAACATTCAGGCTGACACCGTCTCCACCGTTACCGGCTGCAACTCCATTGTTCAGACCACCAATCTGGTTGCCCGTGATACTGATGATTGGTCGTGAGATGTCAGTTCCAGAACCAACGGCTGTGATCGCAATACCATCGTCAGCGTTATTCTGAATGATGTTCCCTTCGTTCGTGCCCCCCACCTGCAGAGCAAGGCTGGAGCGATTGAAGGCATTGTAGGCGATCCCGTCACCACCAAAGACGTCAATGTCATCGTTGCCATTCAAGTCTTCGCCGGGATCAAGAATACCGTTTCCATTAGTGTCTTCTGTTCCTGCGGCAAGGTTGCCACTGATGATGGTATTTCTGACGTTCACCACACCAGTTCCCGTATTGGCAGATGCAATGAAGATTCCGCCGAATGCTCCGGTAACTGTTCCGTTATCCTGAATAAAGGTTCGTCCGGTGTCTGCAGTGACCGGCCCTTCAGAAGTGATTTTCACATCAACGAATGAACTGCCGAAGTTGTCAATGTGGATACCGTCACTACCGTTGCTGGAGTAACTTGAGTTGCCATTTGTATTCAAAGCTGCGTGAGCTCCTGAAGTTGTGGCAACTCGCGTGCTGGTAACTTCCAGCAACAACTGAGAGCCACTTTGAGCCGTCATCAACAGACCGTCCAGACCGTTGCCCGTTGACACGAATCCGTCAAAGATCGTGCGGCGTCCAGGTGGCAGACCGTCACTGGAATCTCCAAAGGATGAGTTGTCATAGGTTTCGATGTCGATTCCGTTTTCTGCGTTACCGCGAGTGAAGTTGCCCTGACCATCGGCCACCAGCATTGAATCGCCGCGAGTACGAAAGGCGACGCCGTTCAAGCCGTTGTTGTCAAAGATGCTGTTGTTCCAGTCAACACTGTTGATGGTGCCGGACATCGGCTGATTAGGGTCGTTCTTGTCGTTACCCTGAGTTGTCACCAACATTCCGTTTCCGGCATTGTTGATGGAAGTCACGTTGGAAATATCCGCCAACAACAGTGATGAGTCTGCACGATTAAGGTAGATGCCGTCACCAAAGGTCAGAGGATCCGCTCCGTTGGTCGTTCCAGAGATCGTGGAATTGGACAGAGTAAAGACACCCTTCGCATTTCCAGCGACGCTATAGCTAATACCCACGTTGCCGTTGCCGGTGATATCGTTCGTCTGTGCTGACGTTCCGCCAACTGTCAGGTTGATGAGATTATTAGTCGCACCGCCCGAGTTTGGTCCAAACATCTGAGAAACGATACCGCCGCCGGCGTTGTTGGAGATTTCGTTATTTCGAACCACCGCATTGATTACCCCGGTCCCTGTTGCAGTGACGGTGCTGATCAAGTCAATCCCCGCCCCACCGTTGCCAGTAATAGAGTTACCCGTAATTAGCCGGTTGCTGGCTGGTGTTCCGAAATCGATCGTGCCGCTGCCATCTACATGCAGAGAAGCACCGTTACCACCATTATTGGTGATTTGGTTGTTAATTAAGTTGCCGTTGATTGTGCCTCCACCAGACGCGAGAGCCAGAAAACCATCGCCAGCATTTCCGTTGATTGTATTGCCCTGAGCATAAGATGTGCCACGGTACACGTTCGTTCCGGCTCCACCAATCGTGTTTGAAGCTTCAATTGAAGCTCCAGGTCCGTTTGCGGCAAGCCTAACGCCGACTCCGCCGCCATTCTGGATCGTATTACCCTGAATAGTAACTCCCTCAGCCTTTGCATTCCCCTGCATATCAATATTGATACCGTGAGATCTTGCTGCGGAAATCGTGTTATTGTTGAAGGTAGATGGACGAAGGATTGCACTGTCGGTAGCACTAACGGTAAACCCATTGTCCGTCGGTCCGCCTGCAGCTCGAAGCCCCACAGCGGATGCAAGTTGAGCTATGCCGAACTGTATGAATTGAGGATCTCCTGGGCCTTCCGAAAGGTGATTTGCTTCGAACGAAAACTCAGCAGGTTCAATCAACGTCTGGATCGGCAACAAGTATGGTGCTGCCGGTGTACCCATGATTGGGTTTTGCCCTGTAGGTGTGATCGCCCCAGCATCGTCAACATGCCGTAGTGACAGCGTGTGCCCAATTTCGTGGGACGTCACAAGCCCTAATGCTCGTCTTGTAAAGGTTAGATTGCCCGAAGTCAGAGCATTGGCCGCGTAGGCAGGTGCCTGACCGAGCGGTTGAGGCACAAGGTCTCCCAGGAACGCTGTCGCTGGATTCAATGGTCCAAACGTTGCCAGAGAGTCCGCATAAACTTGAGCGACGTCGTCGCCAATTACCGTTGGATTACCAAACAAGTCAGGATTCGGGCCGACGCCGTTCGCGTCACGGACGTTGCCAATGTTGTTTGCAATTCCACCGCCAGCTGCTCCGTTTGCATCTCCGATGTTTACGACGTAGTACTCGGTAGCCCCATTACTTGGAGCAACACCGTTGTCTCCGATAACGAAGTCGATATCGAGAGCCATTCCATCGGGAATCGGACTACGGGAATCCTGAGAGACTGTTGGAATTGATGAAAAGTAGCTGCTGACAGTTCCAAGTACGGCGTTAGTGACCGCATCAAAGTCAGTGGCGACGAAACCATAGTTGGTCACATCAAACGGATTGATCACGACTCCAAAGGCATCGGTCACGGGTGCCTGACCGGGATCGATGAAGTCAAGAACGATCGTCAGACTTGCAGGTCCGGCAGATCCGCCAGAAATCGTATTGAACAAAGCGTCGATTTGAGCTGTTGCCGTGTCTTTCAAGTCCACAGCCACTCCGGCACCCGTATTGCCAAGAAAGTTATTTCCAAGAGTATTGATCGGGCCACCAATATCGAAGTTGCCAACACTGTTGTCTTCACCAAAGATGCAAAGTCCAGCAATGGTGTTGTTGTTCATATTGTTCGAAACGATGCCCTCGTCCAGAAGGCCGTTTCCATTCAGATCCTCACCCGCTCCCAGTACTCCATCACCATTCAGGTCTTCGCTGATGGCATTGAACATGCCGCCATTCAGATAGTGAAGGAAAGCACCGTTCTCAAGGTTATTGCTGAAGGTGTTGTTCCGCAGGCTTGCAAGGTTCACTGTCGAACCATCCGCTTCGGCCACAAAGCCGTTGTAAGTGTTGCCGGTCGAAGTGTTGCCTTCCACCAGCAGATCGGCAGTCGATCCGGCCTGAGCCGTCACCACAATTCCATTGCCGCCATCAGTCACAGTATTGTTTGTGATTCCAGTTGGCTGCACTGTAGCGACGCCAACTCCGGCGAAGCCATTTGGATTGTCTGCGTTCAGTGTTGAGTTAGGTCCGGCTGTAATGTTGATCCCCGCGACTGAGTTACCGCTGACAGTATTGTTGTTCACCAACAGATTCGTCATTGAGCCGTTTGCTGTTGTCAGAACCAAACCAGACTCCGACAGACCGGTTAATCCGTTTACCATGTTCGAATCGTACACAATGTCGCCCGAAGCATCCTGCAGGTCTACTGCCGTTGTATAGTTGGTAAACGTGTTCATCACGATGCGTGAATCGGTAATTGGAAGTGGGTTAGCAATGCCGCGACCAAATACGGTTCCGGTTGAATTCGCACCGTCAATTCGCAAACCAACAATACTGTTTTCGTTGCTGACTCGGATCACGCTGCCACCAGCACTCATGGTTGGATTTGAAACCAATGGACCAAGGCCGGTTGTGGTTGATTCGCCTGGAATCACGAAGTCCATGTTGTTCTCCGTGAACAGCACGTAATCTTTCGTAGATGACAGCAGAACCTGACAGTCGTACAGGGCCAGACCGCCGTTAACAGTCAGGTTTGTTCCGGAATCGTCCGCGTTGGGAGCAATTCGGATAAGGTCGATGCCGGCATTGTTGTTGGTTGCTGCCAGTTGCAGGGAACTGTACGGATCTTCATAAGTACCACTTCCCACTCCGCTTACGTTTGGATCAACGTAAACAAAGTTGTACGCTCGCCCCTTGGCC
>ERZ887851.476-NODE-476-length-40060-cov-21.448944_pt1 | contig 40060 bp, 32 predicted proteins | sample MGYA00521100_ERZ887851 | MGnify/ENA primary metagenome ERZ887851 (study PRJEB32303, sample SAMEA104408602) | aquatic metagenome | biome: Brackish water; feature: Pelagic; material: water | place: Baltic Sea | collected 2014-06-06T16:11:00 | depth 11,444 m ... | reverse complement strand
ATACTGACGAATCTCGGCCATGTCGCTCAGACAAGTCACTCAGACAAGTCACTCAAACATGGTCATAAACGTATCCATATCAAACTGACTGTCGTAGCGCACAGCACTATTCAGCGCGACATCGGCGGCAATTACTACTGCAGTCTTAATCTCTTCCTCAGTCGCACCCGCCGCACGGGTAAAAGCCGCATGTGCCGGAATGCAGTACCACACATTTCATCGCAACCGATGCTGAGATAGCCGCGAGATGAGCGTGCTTTAGCGGGATAGCGCCGTTAAACACATTTTTTTCAACCGCTTCTCAATATGCAGCGGCAGCCGCTTGTTGTGATTCGGGGTGCAACAACATAAAGGGATTAGCGGTTTTGATCTCTCGCACCGGATCTTCTGCAAAGGCCATCGCAGCGAAAAAAAACAAACCCGCTGCCAATACCAATCGCATCGTGAAACGCCTATTGATGATTAAATTCGAAGATGGCGCCGCCCAAAGGCAAGGCGCCAACCTAAGCCCAACCGCTATCGACCTGTGTAGTAGAGGGGCTCGCCTTGCATAGAGCCAATGAGGGTCGCGGCGCCAGCGGCGGCGGCCTGCAAAAAGCGAAATTCCTCGCTGGCTGCAACCTTATCGCCAAAAGCGGCCATATCAGCCCAGTTGTCAAAGGCCATGACGTAGTGCACTTTACCAGTGCCACCCACACCCTCGTTGTAAATGCTGACTTTGGCGCCCATCGCCGTATGCATTTCCTTAGCTCTGGAAAAAGAGGCGTAAACGGCAGCCGCTTTGCCAGCATTAGGCTGCCAAATATAAACGCGGTAAGGGCCGTCTTGAGCAAAATCTGCCGCTTTAGCTGAGGGATCCCAGTTTAAACCCTCAAGGGAGTGCATCAGGGTACCGGAGGGTGATGCAGCCGCCTGCTCCCAAAACGCCTGCCATTCTTCGTTAGCGTTGGCTTCCTTCGTTTTCGCCCATGCCTCTGCTGAATCCCAGCGTAGTATGTAATCGAAGGTCGGATAGCCGGATCCACCTACATCCAGTCGGTAGATACCCACCTGCGCACCGTATTTCTCGTGCATCTTTGCTGCAGTCATCATGCCCTGCACTAAACCTGCCGGCGATGAGGAGTTAGCTTGCCAGCGGAAAACCTCCAATCGCTCGGCAGAAACCATGCTAGTAAATCCTGCCAAACAACACACAACAATCCAACGCATTGCTTTACTCATATTGCCTCTCCTGTTTTGTGAGCGGGCCACATCGCGCGACCGCCTATCCTATGGAACGAGCAAATATGCCTTTTTCAAGTGGCAATGTCACGGCTACTGGCACCCAGAAACCGAGAGCCCTTGGAGGAAAGGGCTAGGAAAGTCACTGATGGACTGTCCACGCCATACCGCAGCAGGCTGCGGAACTAGAGTACTCGCGCCACCGGCACGCCACTCGTTACCAGGTAAGACTCTAGCGCCCGGTACAGTGACCGATAACGAAAAAAGGGCACCTTAGGGTAAAGGTGGTGAATGGCATGATAGTTTTGATACACCCATAGCCACGTCATGAGGGTATCCAGACTCGGGCGCGCTTGGTAAACCGTGGTGGTTTTCATCCGCGCTTGTTCGGAGTGGGGGTGATGAACTGACCAAGCAAACAAGGTAACCAGTACTGCGTTTCCTATCAGGTGACCCAGCAATAAGGTCATCACTGTCACGCCCAGATCAGCACAAAATAGCAGCAGCAGGCCCCGAGTGATCAGAATAGTCAGGTACTCGAGACGGACCGTATGTCGCTCGGACTCAGTAAAATGCTCGAACTTCAGGGCAAAAATCCACTCTTTGGGGATCCCTCGAAACCAAACAGCCATCAGCTGCCGAAAATTACTGGCAGAGAAGGCCAAATCGGGGTCGTCGGTAGGATGATTCGTAGCACGATGATGCTGCAAATGGCTACGACGATGCGCAACAAACGAGACCCCCAGCACATGAGCCGCCAAGTAACCTATCCACTCGTTAATCCATCGCCGCTCTAAACTCATGCCTGTCACGGCGCCATGCACTGCCTCGTGAAGTGGCGTGTACAACACATAAGCGCAAAAACTGATCCCCGCCACGGTCCACAAAGAAAACGATGGATCGATTAGCAGATTGCTCAGGCAAGTGAGATACACCAGCCAGCACACAGCGCATAATAAAGCAGTGGGCCAGGAAAACCCGCCAATGTGTCCTATGACAACTTGCTGTGCTTCTTGCTCGTTGCGAATCATTTTGAAAAACACCCAATCAACTTTTGGTGCTCAGTATAACGACCTTTATGCCACTATCTGGAGTGCAATAAGCGACAGTCAGCAGTGCAATAAGTGACAATCTATTGTCATGTTTCAGCGACTGGGACGATTCCTTATCGATGACGAACGTCAGCAAGGGCGATCAGACAGTCTCAACTGGGACGACAAAGAAAGCATACGATAACTGGATAAAAGGCGGTTTAATTGCTTCAGCCCTCATTTTCCTGAGCGCAATCAGACCAAACCGATACGAAGAGGCCAGTGCTCACCCGGGGGGGACCACGGCAACATCCCATCGATACTTTGTCAGATTGCGCCAAAGCGCGATAAGTTAGCGTGTCGCCCGATAAGGAATATCTCCCAATGCCTTTACCCTGTAATTGTCGAATGGCCACCCTCGATGACCTCGACGCGCTGGTCATATTATTCGATCACTATCGGCAGTTTTACGAATGTCCTCCTGATCAGGGTGCCGCAAGAGCGTGGCTTGATACAAACCTGAGACTGGGTCGTTCGGTGATATTTGTGGCGGAGACGAATGCCGGGATACAGGGTTTTACACAGCTCTTCCCGGCGCTCTGCTCTGTAGATCTGGTCCACTATTTTGTGCTTTATGATCTGTACGTCTGTGATCATGCTCGACGCGGCGGCATCGGTCGGTCCTTGATGGAAGCCGCGCGCGAGTGGGCGACTGCTCAGGGCGCCGCAAGAATCGATCTTGAAACCGCACGCAGCAATACCGCGGGCCAGCAACTCTACCAGAGGCTTGGCTACCAGCTTGACGAGGTATTTTTAAAGTTCAGTCTTGACCTAACCGAGTAACAACCGGTTTTGCTTCACAACGTAATGACGCAGTTGCGACCCGAGTTTTTGGCAGCGTACAGTGCTTCATCCGCGCGCTTTAGCATTTGCTCAGTGCCCCGTCCTACATTACTGTGTACCACGCCAACACTGATGGTTGTCGACAGCACTTCTTGCGTACCGCGTTCCACCAAACTTCTTAATGACTCCGCAATGATTGCTGACTCATCGCGCGTCACACTCTCTGCAATCACCAGAAATTCCTCCCCGCCCCACCTTGCCACAGTATCCTGAGGCCTCATGCGGCTGCTCAAAACCTCAGCGACTCTTTGCAGAATGCGGTCACCCATGTCATGTCCATGGTGATCATTAATCAATTTGAAGTGATCGATATCGATCATCATGATCGCGTATCGACGATGCCCCGCCGCAAATACCTGCAGCCTGCGCTCTGCAACGCGACGATTCGCAATACCCGTTAAGGTATCGGTATTCGCCGCTTCATGAAGACGCTCAACACGCTCAGTAGTGCGCCGCAATTCAGCACGCTCACCAGCCCAAATACTCAGTAACCACGCGAATAAACTGTAAGTACAGGCCACCATAAGCCCCAATCGCCAATCATTGAGATACGCATCGGACAGCGCTTCACGGCGACTGCCAATAACAGCGATCACGCCCAATATAGTGCCCGTGGTCACGCCAATAGCAAGACTGTAATGCGCCCACAGCAGTGTCGTCACCGTCACCAATATGGGGATAACAAGTAGGCCCAGCAGAATCCCTATCATGGCATCAGCAGGGGGCGCTACGAACCAGGATAAGGACCACCGCAGGATTAACAGCGCCAAAATGGCCAACGCAACGCAGCGGTGCCAGAAAATATTCATCCTCGGCCACATCAATAAAAAAAACGATAAGGCCACAAACCACAGTGACGCTAGCGCATTCGACAGCGGCGAACCCAACCCGAGTAGGGCAGAGGCCAGTGTGGCACCGGCTAACGCCCAAGCAAATACAATCAGTATGCGCAACATACGTGAGGCAGATTGCTGGTCGAACTGCGCGAGACTCGCCGCGGCGGGCGCTGCTTTGTCAGGGTCGGCCGCTATTGCCAATTGCGCCCGGTCGGTGGACGTTTCGTTACGCTCCATGTCTGCGCCAGAAAAAGGTTAAGTCAGGTTTGCGGGTGATCTGGGTTAACCCGTAGGCACGTCATGAAACGGAATGCCCTTATCCAATCGGGGCTCCTGCGGTAAACCCAGTACCCGCTCGGCAATGATATTGGCCATGATCTCGTCGGTACCACCGGCAATCCGCATTCCCGGTGCCCCCATGTAGGCACGCTGAATAATGCCCGCTTTCACGGCTAGTGCTTCATCGGTAATAGCGCCGCTGGCCCCCAACAAATCTATTAGGAAGGAGGCCATTGCCTGCATCTTGGGTGCACCCACCAACTTACCGATCGAATTTTCAGGGCCGGGAAGGGCGCCTCGAGACAATGCGGTTAAAGAGCGATAGCCCGTGTATTTCAGCCCTGCTTCCTGAACATACCAATCGGCTATCCGCGTACGTACCGCGGCATTATCAATGGCGGGCTGCCCATTAAGGTCAACCTCTTGCGCGATAGCAATGGCTAAATCAACATCCATCTTGCCAATACCACCGCCGATCGCTGCGCGCTCGTTCATCAGCGTTGTTAAAGCAACCTGCCATCCCTGTCCCACTTCACCGAGGCGCTGTCGATCGGATACCCGAACATCAGTGAAGTACACCTCATTAAAGTCCGCATCCCCCGTCAGCTGTTTAATCGGTTTGATCTCAACACCGGGCGCTTTCATATCGATATAAAAGTAACTAAGTCCTTTGTGCTTGGGCAGCGTTGGGTCAGTGCGAACAACAATGACGCCGTAGTCGGCGTAATGCGCACCAGAGGTCCAAATTTTCTGGCCGTTGATTATCCAATCATCGCCGTCAGGCTCAGCACGCGTTCGCAGTGCCGCCAAATCGGAACCCCCGGCGGGTTCGGAAAATAACTGACACCACACCTCCTCACCGCTGGCCAGTGGCGGTAAATAACGCGCCTTATCGTCTGCGGTCGCCCAGGCCATGAGCGTCGGTGCAATCATGCCCTGCCCAATCAGAAAAAAATTGGTAGGCAGTTCATAGTGTGCCTCTTCTTGGCGCCAGATCACCTCCTCAATGGGAGAAGCGCCGCGGCCTCCGAATTCGGGAGCCCATCCAAGGCAAGCCCAGCCATCATCATATTTGCGCTTCTGCCAGCGCTTCGCCTGCTCTAAAGGCGTCAGTGCCCAAAATGCGTCATCGGTGGGCACATTATCGTTTAGCCATGTTACCGCTTCGTCACGAAAGCGGGCCTCTGCTGGGGTATCGTTGAAATCCATTCTCTCTACCTCACGCTGCAACAGCGGGTTTATGCGTCAAGCCAAAAACCAGCCTGTCTTGCCAGACCGCTTCGCTACCGATGACCAAACTTAACAATTTGGCCCGCCGGTAGTAAAAGTGACAGTCAAATTCCCAGGTAAAACCCATCCCACCATGCGTTTGTATATTCTCTTCTGCCGCAAAAGCGGCCGCTTGGATGCCCGCTACGCGAGCGGTCGCGGCGGCCAGGGGGAGATCTGAACTCTTCTCGGCCAACGCCCAAACACCATAGTAGGCATTGCTGCGCGCTAGCGTATTTTTCACGTACATTGCCGCCAATTTGTGCTTGATGGCCTGATACGAACCAATCGCCCTACCAAACGCAAATCGCTGAAGCGCATAGTCTCGCGCTTGTATCAGCGCCGATTCGGCGACACCTAGTTGCTCCCAAGCAAACATCACCGCGGCACCATCGATCAAGCGCTCCCATGCACTTGGTTCAATCGCACAGTGACCAAGTACCTCTGCCTGCGCATTGTCGAATGTCAGAGTGCTGTGGCCTCGACTGGTATCCAGCGTCATGACGCTTTGCTGCTGCACGCCTGCTTGATCCGTTGCAACAAGGCAAGCCTCCAAACCCGCTTCTGATCGCGCTAGCACAATGACCACATCGGCCACGCCGGCGTCGGGTACCGGAGATTTAACCCCGCTGACACTGTCGCCCTGCCGTCGCGTTGCTAGCTGTTCTAATGTCAACGCGCCAGGACGCTCCCACATCGCAACTGTGCCGACACACTCACCACTGGCAAGTTTTGGGAGCCACTCTGATTTCTGACCTTCAGAGCCAAACGCCAAAATTGCCTCGCTGGCGAGATAAACAGAACTACTAAAAGGAAGTGGCGCAACACAGCGGCCCATTTCCTCCGCGAGAATCGCCAATTCGTAATGACTGAGGCCTAATCCACCATAGGCCTCAGGAATTACCGTGGCAGTCCAGCCCATGTCCGCCACACGCTGCCACAGCGCCTGATCCCATTCGTTCTCGCTGTCTAAGACCGCCCTAACAGTATTGGTAGGACAGAACTCCGCAAGAAATGCCCGCGCTTGATCGCGCAGCAGATGTTGCTCTTCTGAAAACTCGAAATTCATTGCACCGGCGCCTGAAAAAAATGATGGCTTTAGGGTAGCAGAACTCTTACCGATCGCTTAGCCAGCTGACAATGAGCGGATTGAGGCCCATTAGATTGCGTTGGCCATATCACGCCGCCAGCAGCAGCTGTGGTGCCTGGTCGCGTAAACGTTGATAACGGATGGGGGACTGGAACCCTAGTTCGTCTCTGACAGCACTCAACGGCTGCGGTAACTTCTCTTCCCAATCAATTGCCGGCATCCATTGCGCCTGGCGCGCTATCGCTGCGCCCTCGCGGGTCAGCGTCCTGATATCGAACTGCGGCACTTGGCGCAGATATTGTAACGTCGCGATCCACACAATAAAGCGGATACCCCGATTCGGGTTTTGGGTCATCATGAAAGATAACAGGCTCACTTCACCCACCGGATCCCTGCCGTAACCGGTCATCACGTGCTGCAAATCATGGATATCCCGCAGACGATCAGCCAGCCAAACCTCGTCGTTGGAAAGTCCGAGATAAGCCTCGGAGCGAGAGACCGCGTCGCTGGATGAAATCAATCCATCAGCCGATAAATTTTCGCCGTGTACAAAATCATAATACGTTCTGCCTACGCTGCCTGCAGGTAGACTCAATAACCATGCACGATCATTCAGCTTGGTGACAATATCGGGTTTCTTTTGCAACAACTTGCGACCGGCCTCACTAGCGGAGAGGCGCTTGGTGGCCTTACTCAGACTATCGCCCTTCAGCGCTTCGATAATGTTGAACACCTGCGTCGTATCATCAGGGTCTGCCAGCAATCTGCGCATGGCACGCCAAGCGACAATGGGCTTCACTCGGCGGCGCATCAAGGCTGTCGTCCACTTTTTCATCACCACTCCTTGTGGTTGTCTGTCGCAATGGCGCTGGTTGTCGCACTGATGGCTGTCTGTCGCAACAGGCGCAACTCACCGGCAACATCGGGCGCAGAGGGCGCCCAACCGATATAATGTGACTTCCAGTCACAGTCTACCGAGCGCTAAGCAGTGCAGCCGATGGGCCTCATCATGAATTAACCAAGACGCTCAAACAATCCAGTCTGCGATCATTCCAATAAACACGGTCGCGATTCAATCAGGCCATTCGGCGTTTTTTAACGTACCACAGTTAACTCTTGGCCGGCCGACAGCCGCAGTTTTTGCGGTTTTTACGTTTGGTGCTGCGAGCAGCCACGGTGTAGAGTCTTAGCCGTATACGGCCCTTAAAGGCACAAAGGCAGGCATCAAGTGGCAATTGTAAAACTATTACAGGATATTGCTGATTCTGACGACGGTCCACAAATCTGTGCGCTGTTCGACTTTGATGGCACCATTATTTCAGGATATTCAGCCAGCGCTTTTCTCAAGGACCAGATTGTACGAGGAGAACTCTCTCCCGCAGAATTGGCGCAATTAACACAAGCAGCTACCCGTTTTGGTCTAGGGTCACTGGGTTTCTCTGCCTTTATGGCAGTCCATGCCCAATACCTAGCGGGTCGCCCTGAGGCAGACTATATTGCCAACAGCGAGCGCCTCTTTCGCAGAGCGATTGCTCGATTAATTTATCCCGAAGCGCGCCAACTGATCGAAGCGCACCGCGCTAAAGGCCACAGCATTGCCATTGTCAGCTCTGCCACCCCCTACCAAGTTCGCCCCGCAGCCAAAGATTTAAACATAGACAATGTCTACACCTCAGACCTTGAGGTCATCGATGGCCACTTCACTGGCAGGGTGGTCCAACCTACCTGTTTTGGCGATGGCAAGGTGCTGGCTGCCGAGACATTTACGAAGGCCAACCAGAGCTCGCTGGCCGAGTGTTTTTTTTACAGCGACAGTACCGATGACATCGAACTATTAGAAGCAGTCGGACATCCCGTCGTACTCAACGGGAGTCGCCAACTCCGTGTCATTGGGAGAGAGCAGGGCTGGGCAGCCGCTCATTTCACCAGTCGAGGTAGCGCTTCCGGCGGGCAGATTCTTCGTTCACTCGCCGCGACTGGCTCATTAGTGGGGAGTTTTTTATTAGGCCTCCCGCTCTACGCGCTCAGCGGTTCGCGCCGGGACTCAATTAATTTCTCCATCTCTCTCTTCGCCGAGACAGCGAGCGCCTTGATTGGCTTAGATCTCGATGTTCGCGGTAGAGAACACTTATGGAACCATCGGCCAGCCATCTTCATGTTTAACCACCAAAGTAATGCCGACATGTTAATCATGGCGAGCTTGGTCCGCCGGGATATTGTGGGCGTCGGCAAACGGGAACTCAAAAACATCCCCTTCATTGGTCCGCTGATGGGCGCGGCGGGGGTCGTTTTTATCGACCGCAGCGATCGAACCGCGGCTATTGAGACAATGAAACCATTAGTCCACGCCTTGCAGGAAGAACGGAAGAGTCTGGTGATTGCACCAGAGGGAACGCGCGCCCCCACGAGAAAATTAGGCGCTTTTAAAAAAGGCGGCTTCCATATGGCGATGCAGGCCGGGGTCCCCATCGTGCCGGTGGTGATTCACAACTCCCACGACATTTCGCCCAAGGGTGATCGCATCTTTCGTAGCGGTACGGTGCATGTCGATGTACTACCCCCGATTGACACTACAGACTGGACCGCCGAAACACTGCAGGCGCATGTAACAGACGTTCGCAATGTATTCCTGCGCGCGCTAGCACAACCCGAGTTGTCGGTTGAGGAAACTGTCGCGCTTCACGACCACACGCCTGAGGACTTAAAGCCGGAGGTGCGTGGTCAAACAGTGCGCCGACGCGCTAATCGCAAAACAAACGACAGCGACGATCATCCCAAGCAAACACTCCAAGCGCGCATCATCGAGAACAAGAAGCCATCCCGGGAGCAAACCAATGATGCCCCCGAGGCGACGAGACACTGAGTGTCACAGGCAACGCGGCTGCAAACGCAGCTTGAGCGAAGCCCTTGGCCCACCCCCCACGCGCCTATTATTTTTCTGCTTGATACGTCGCGTAGTTACGAGCAACAGTTACTCACACGATGGATCACCACAAACGAGGCAGCATCAGGATCGGCTATTATCTTATGCTTGGACCTCAGAAATGACCGTAAAGCGCTAAGCGTTCAGGCGCTAGCCGACGCATTACAAAATCATCGAGATGCCTATGTCGCCCCTCTGCGGATCTCGTGGTTGAGTCCGCAGAGAGAAACGCGAAGCGGTCCTCAGCTGACAGATTTAATTCGAGGCGGTGAGCGACGACCACCCAACTGGCTGGCTCGCTATGTCGCCCGCCACCATCCCGAACGCATCAATCTCACCTCAGGGGAACCGGGATCTGCTCAAGATCTTGGCGACCGCTTTCACCGGAAAACGGGCGTGCTTGCGGCACAGCAGCCCGAGGATTTTGCGGTTTTTGTGGCTCGCCAGGCAGCGGTGGTGCTCGACATCGCTGAACGTCAATTGATTGGTGGCCGATACAAAGTCCCGCGCTACGTGCGGCAGAGCCTCCGTCACAATCTGTCTTTCAAAGCAGGACTACTGACCATCGCGAATGAGTCAGAAAGACCCACCAAAGCTGTTCGTGCAGAGGCGAACCAGTACCTCAGAGAAATGATCTCTATTCCGACGCGATTTTGGCTCGACGTGTGGGCAAAGGTCTGTGGCATCTGTTTGGGGTTGGGCTATGACAGGACGCTCCAATATGACGCAAGGGATGTCGAACGAGTGCGACAAATTGTTCGGCAGTACCCATCGGCACTACTTTGGACGCACAAAACCTACATCGACGGCTTCGTAGTACCCAAGATATTGTTCGATAATAATTTTCCCATGCCGCATTTTTTTGGCGGCGCCAACTTAAATGTGCCGATCCTTGGTTTCTTATTGCGGCGCGCAGGTGGCATTTTTATCCGTCGCAGTTTTCAAGACAATGACATCTACAAGCTCAGCCTCAAACAATATATTGGGTATTTAATGGAGAAGCGCTTTCCTATGACTTGGTCATTTGAAGGAACGCGGTCGCGCCTTGGCAAGCTCATGCCCCCAAAATACGGACTACTCAAATATGTGCTGGAAGGCGCTCATCATGCGGGATCTCAAGATATCCACATTATCCCTGTCTCCGTGTCTTACGATTTAATTCGCGACGCAGAAGAATATGCGCGAGAGCAATCTGGTACGCCAAAAGCACCTGAGTCAATTGGCTGGCTAATCCGTTATTTACGCAGCCTCGCTCGTCCGATGGGGCGTATCCACGTCGATTTTGGACAGCCAGTCTGCCTACCGATGGCGCCCGACCCGAGTGACCAACTCGCTATTTCAAAAATAGCGTTTCAGGTTGCGGTAGAGGCTAACCGCGTGACACCGGCTACCTTTCCGGCGGTCGTATCCACGTCACTACTTGGTGCGTTTCCTCGTGCGTTGACAGAGGCTGAAATTATTCGTGATGTCACCGTCATGACTCAGTGGGCAACTAGCAGAGGCGTTCGGTTATCACCCGACTTTAATTTAAATTTTGCCAGTGATATGCGGAACCTGCTGAGCAATATGATGAAAGAAGGGATCATTACTGCCTTTGATGGCGGTCCGGAAACGGTTTACGGCATTGCCGATGGACAAGCACCCATCGCCAGCTTTTACCGCAATACCATTGTTCATTTTTTCCTGAGTCGTTCCGTCGCAGAAGTCGCCCTACTCACGGTCAGCGAAAATGCAAAAGACGAAAAAGCGCTCGACTGTTTTTGGCGTGAAGTACGAGCACTCCGCGACCTGTTCAAATTCGAATTTTTCTATCCTGATAGCCAAGCTTTCGAAGCTCAAATTAATGAGGAGCTCTGCCTAGAGGTACCAGACTGGCAGCGTCAACTTGGCGACAGCGGAGAAAACGGCAGGAAGATACTCAACATCATGGCACCCAAACTCGCCCACGTTGCACTAACGGTCTTTGCCGAGGCCTACAGTATTGGAGCCGATGTGTTAATGAGAGAAGCTGACAGCATCGACGGGGATGAAGAGGCTTTTATCGGCCTATGCATGAGCTTTGGCAAGCAGGCATACTTGCAGCGGCGCATCAGTAGCGAGGCTTCAATTGGAAAACTGTTATTTGCCAATTCGTGGAAAGCATTAATGAACCGCGGTGTAACCGATTCTGAGGAGAGCCTGGCGCGGTATGCGGACGATCTAAATCAATTAGTACGGCGTCTAGAGGTCATCAGAGCTTTGAGTATTGCCGAGCGAGGTGCTAGCACCTTGAGGGATGTTGCACGTGAAACCATCTAAAATCGCCGTGCTTGGCGGTGGTTCGTGGGGAACCACTACCGCCTCAGTGATCAGTCGCAACTGCCAGACCGTGCTATGGGCGCGCGACGCGACGATAGTCAATCAAGTCAATAGTGAGCATCGGAACTACAGATATTTAGAGGATGCGGCGCTACACCCCAAACTGACAGCGACCGATAATATCCAGTCGGCGGTTTCTGAAGCCGATGCGGTACTGATTGCGGTGCCCAGCAGCCACTTTCGCGAGGTTCTGGACAGCGCGCTCACGCAGTTACCCAAGCACATACCGGTCATCAGCCTCAGTAAAGGTTTAGAGAAAGGCAGCCGCATGCGCATGACTCAAATCATCGCAGAAATGGCGCCCACCAATATTCCCGGCGTATTGACCGGACCTAATCTCGCGCGAGAAATCGTCACAGGTCAAGCAGCAGCGAGTGTTCTGGCGCTCACACAACATGAGGCCGCTCTTCGATTGCAACCCGTGCTAAATGCTGGGCTATTTCGCGTGTATACCAACCGCGACGTGATCGGATGTGAGTTGGGCGGCGTGCTAAAAAATATCATCGCCATTGCAGTGGGGATGGGCGATGGGCTTGGCGCTGGCGATAATACACGGGCGGCACTGATCACACGTGGCTTGGCGGAAATGAGCAGACTCGGCAGTGCACTCGGCGGCAACGCCAATACATTTTCAGGCCTCGCCGGTATGGGCGATATGATCGCCACATGCACCAGCCCACACAGTAGAAACCGCCACGTAGGGATGGAGTTAGCGAGAGGGCGCCCAATCGCCGAGATCATCAGCAGCATGCATATGGTGGCAGAGGGCGTCAAAAGCGCGCCGACCGTCATTGAATTAGCGCGCGAAAAGCGTATCAGCTTGCCTATTAGCGAGGACGTTTACCGCGTCATTATCGGCGAGTCCAACGCGCGCGGTGTCTATAAAGGCCTTTTGCGGGTGCTTGCAGGCGAGGAATCAGAGCCAGGGTAGTGCTGTGACACCGCTGGGTTAAGCTGTGAGAAATGCCATAGTCACCAAGGCGGGTTTTGGCTAGGCTTCCGGTTATCACAATGGCTCTGGGATCAAGACTCATGGAAAATGCCTGCCGATGTTTTCGTCATCAATGCCTATGGCTTGTCAGCTGTCTTGTGCTGCTGGTCAGTTGCAGCACGAGCCCAACAGGCCGCAATCAGTTTATCTTGATCTCCCCAGATGCCGCGATCATCGAATCGGAAACCGCGTACCTCAGTACCGTGCGTCAGCTTGATGATGAAGACAAGCTTGTCGACGATCCCTTGATCGTAGCGCGAGTGGCGCGCATCACCGGTCGCTTGGTATCTGTCGCGGTGTCTGAGTTTCCCGAAAGTGCAAAGTGGAAATGGAGCGTTGCGATTGTTGATGACCCCGATACCGTCAATGCCTGGTGCATGGCGGGCGGGCGCATGGCCGCTTATACCGGATTATTCGACAAGCTTGAGTTAACCGATGATGAATTTGCGCAAATAATGGGCCACGAAATATCGCACGCGCTGGCGAATCACACAGCCGAGCGCATGTCGCGCGCTATGGCGACGACGCTGGGAGTCGCCATCATTGGCGTTGCCTCAGACAATAGTGGTGCCGCGATGGCCGGTGCCGCAATGGCCGCCAACGTGGCGCTAACACTGCCTAATAGCCGGACAGCAGAAAGTGAAGCGGATATCATGGGTATGTCGTTAGCCACCAAGGCGGGTTTTGATCCCGAAGCGGCGGTAACACTGTGGCAAAAGATGGGAGACCTTGATGACAAGCGCCCAGCCGAATTTTTGAGTACGCACCCAGCCCCTGAGAATCGGCAAGCAGCACTCAATGCCATGATTCCAGAGATGCTCAACGTGAACCCCAATCGCAAGAAAGCGGCCATTCACCCTGTCACTATCGTGCAATAATGGGAGTCAGGATCGTACCGTATGTAAAAAGTGCAAATGATCCTCGTACTGATTCAGGATATCGACAATGATCTGTTCCTCTGACCAGCCCATTACGTCGTAATCCTGGCCCCCTTCTGCCAGATGCACCTCAGCGCGGGAGAAACTACCATCGACAATCGCATCAACTTGATCTTTGGCGACGATAGAAGCGTCTGGTAACGAGTGGCTACGCTCCTGCACAGAATAGACAAAATCCACCTCATTCCCATGATAGACCTCGAGTCGCGCGCCTTGGTCTGCTTCATTGATCACGACCGCATCTACGCCATGACCCGCTAACTCGGCGATAAAGGCCTGCATTGCGGGCACTACGGTATTCTTTTGAAAAGCTCGGACCGCAGAGTCAGCGGGGTATTCGAACAGATTGTTCAAGCGCTCGCGCCAGTGCTGCGCCTGTGCTGGCGGCGGTGCCGGTGTCGACACTGCCTGGCGCTTGGCACCATCGACTCTAATCGACTTGGCGAAGCCCCAAAAAGCACCCAGCAATGCGATCGCAAAGGGCAATGCACTCGCGATGGTGGCGGCCTGCAGCGCCTGCAGGCCGCCACCAAGCAAGAGCACCGACGCCGTGATGGCAATCACTAACGTCCAAATTGATCGCTGCAGTGCGGGCGTGTCGTCCCGGCCTCGCGCGCTGAGCATATTGAGTACCATCGCGCCGCTGTCGGCCGAGGTGACAAAGAAAATGACGATCATGCCCAGGCAAATCATGCTCAGCAGCTCGGTCGCAGGCAAAAACTCGAGGAACCGGAATAAGCCAACCGCAGGGTTGTCTAAAATCGCATCGCCGAGTTCCGTCACACCCTGATTTAAAATCAGATCAATAGCGCTGCCGCCCAGCACGCCTAACCACAAGCAAACGAACAATGTGGGCACAACGGTCACGCCAATCAGAAACTCGCGAATGGTTCGCCCTCTGGAGATGCGCGCAACAAAAATGCCGACGAAGGGTGTCCAGCTAATCCACCACCCCCAGTAAAAAATTGTCCAATCCCCCAACCAGTTAGTGGGCGCATAGACATAAAGATCAAAAGTTCTTGGCACCACGCTGGCGATATACCCGCCAAAATTTTGCAGCGTGCCTGATAATAATAGTGCCGTCGGTCCTGCGAATAGGATCAACAGCAACAACGAGACGGCCAACACAGTATTAATCTCAGATAGCCGCTTGATGCCTGAATCCAGCCCCATAATCACTGACACCGTCGCCACTGCCATCGTGGCAAAAATCAGTAGTACTTGGATCCACGCGTCTATCGCCACACCGAAGAGGTAATTAAGCCCCGTGTTGATCTGTAACACCCCTAAACCCAGGCTCACCGAGATCCCGCAAGTGGTACAAATCACGGCAAAGACATCAACCGAGGCGCCCAGCGGACCATAAATCCGATCACCAATCAGAGGGTAAAAGGCAGAGCGGAGTGTTAAGGGCAGGTTATGGCGGTATGCAAAGTACGCCAATACCATGGCGACCGCGGCATACGTGGCCCAAGCATTAAAACCCCAGTGCAAATAAGTCAGTTGAATGCCCCCCGCGGCGGCGGCTTCAGTGCCTCCCTCACCAACCGGGGGCGATAAAAAGTGCAATACCGGCTCAGCAACGCCGTAAAACAACAATCCGACGCCCACACCGGCGGCAAATAACATGGAAAACCAGGATAAAAATCCATAATCGGGTTCGGCATGATCCGGGCCCAGCTTAATATCGCCATAGCGAGAAACCGAAAGCACCAGCACCATTACGGCAATGAGGGCAATCACCAGCACATAAAACCAGCTTGCCGCCTTTACGATAGCGGCCTGCAAATTCGCAAAAACCGCGACACCATCTCCAGGCATCGTCACCACGGCCAGCACGCCAAGGGCTAACAGCACCAGAGCGGGGTAGAAAACAGCAGGATCAATCGAAAATTCGGAGGAAGCTAAACGCGTCATAAGTCAATTTCTAGAGGATTTAGCCGCAGTGTAACCGATGATGGGTTATCCGCGGCGGGGTCGCATCAAGAGCGAACGCACCCAAACCCCGTCGTATGGCTGTCCGGCGGGCCTCAGATAGGGCCGCTCAGCCCATTGCCACTGAGCCATTGGCGGAGGCAATTTACCCGGCTCGGGCGACCTCAAGCGCCCTAAAAACGCTTGTTCTAAACAAGCATATCGGTTTGCAGGCCGCGAGAATACAAGGTAGGGTCTTAAGTGACTATAAAAAGCAACATCACAATAAAAAGCAACATCACAATCATTCTGTCACTCTAGAAAGGGAATCCGGATGTCTCATCCCCATCGTTTTCAACGCACGCCACTCGCCGCTGCGCTTGGTTTTGCGCTCCTACCATTAGTTTCTAGCCCCGTTCACGCGCAACTTGAAGAAGTTGTCGTAACGGCAACAAAGCAGGCTGAGAGCCTGCAAGACGTGCCAATCTCTGTGAATGCCATGTCGGGTGATTCGATGCGTGAGCAAGGCATCATGACGTTCGACGAATATGTCAACTTTCTACCCAACGTAGTCGATGCGGGTAACGCGCCTGGTATGCGCGAAATCTACATCCGCGGATCTGCCACAGAGCAGGGATCGGTCACCGTCTCCTCTGCGCAAGGTTCCGCACCGGGTGTGGCACTGTATCTCGACGAGACACCGATTTCTTTTGGTGGACGAAACTTGGACGTGTACGCGGCCGATTTGGAGCGCATTGAAGTACTGGCAGGCCCACAGGGCACTCTATTTGGCGCCAGCTCGCAGGCGGGCAACATGCGCATGATCACTAACAAGCCAGTCATTGGCGAAATGCAAGGTCGAGTGGATGTCGGCATGTCATCGACTCATGGCGGCGATACCAGCAGCAATGTAGAGGGCATGATCAACATGCCTATCGGTGATAGCTTGGCCATTCGCGCGGTAGGCTACAACAACCGCCAGGGCGGCTGGATCGACAATACCGCTTCTACCTTTACACCATCAGGCCCTGTCATCGATCGTAACTCTATCGGTTACGGCCCCTACTTCAGAAATTTCCCCGACACAGTCGTGAACAGCGTTAGCAACTCGGAGGAAGTGAAGGACGATTGGAACGAAGCCACCTATACCGGCTTCCGTGTGGGCGTTAAGTGGGACGTGTCTGATGACTGGAGTGCCCTTGTTCAGCACTCATCACAAAAGCTCGACGTAGAAGGATCATTTCTTATCGACCCCAGTCTGGGCGATGACAAGTCGGCTAAGTACCAACCAGAAAGTAACGTCGATGAGTTCGACTTGACCACCTTGACCATTGAAGGCCGTGTTGCCGGACTCGATATCGTCTATGCCGCTGGTTACTTAGACCGAGAAATCGATTCACTGATCGACTATACCCACTACAATAATGGTGGCGGCTACATCACTTACTATTTGTGTAGCGGTAACATTTATGCTGCACCTGGCCCAACGAACCAGAACACTTGCTTCGATCCTCGGAAAGCTTACTCAGATACCACCACCAACGAGCGCACCACGCACGAGCTGAGAATCAGCACGGATCCTGATCGCCGCTGGCGCGTAATGGCTGGGGTGTACTTCAGCGATGTGGAAACGAAAACGCTGGGTGAATTCCAATACTATTCTACCGGTGACGCCTTCAGTGACTTTCAGGTTCAGTATTATGGCGCGGCCGCTCAGTCGCCGTATCAGCTGGCAAACGAGACGATCCCAGGTGTAGCAGGAACCAATCAAGTGGGGCCGACTGGGCCACTGACCACTTTCTATAACGATTACAGCCGAACCGAGGAGGAACTAGCCTTCTTCGGTCAGTTAGCGTTCGATATTACCGATAACCTCACAGCCACTATTGGCGCTCGAAAGTACGATCTCGAGACGCAACTGCAGGGCGCATCGAACTTCTCGTTCGGGTGCCGCTATGGCGGAAACGGCGGCGGCGGCGCCGCAGACGGATTCTGCAATAGCCACCGCTTCAGTAACAGTCCAACAGACCGATTTACGGCACTAGGCGCCTATAACGCTGGCAGTCTCTCGGACGAGCAATTCCTGGGTCTTCTCAACTACCCAGGGGCAGCAGAGACTTACGGTGGAAGCGCGAAGGAAATGTTCCGAGGCGGCGGTAGCAATGCGGCAACACTGCAAGCGATTAAGGAAGGCCGACTTGATATTTCTAGTATCAATAGTAGCGGTGTCACCGAAGAAGACGACACGATCGTTCGATTCTCTCTGGATTGGAGAATTAACGATGACATCATGATTTACGGTGTGTATTCAGAAGGGTACCGGCCTGCGGCTCAGAACCGGAACGCCGGGCAATTAGCGAGCAACCAAACTGGTATCTATGAAGGCTATGTGGTGCCCGCAGTGGCGACTACTGATGAGCTGGAGAACATGGAGCTGGGGATTAAATCTGAGCTGTTTAACAACACGCTGCGACTCAATGCCAGTATCTATAGCACCGAGATCACTGATTTGCAGGTCGCTCGATTTGACCCATCCAACGTTGCGTTTTTGGTATTTCTAGAGAACGTTGGTGACGCTGAAACGCGCGGTTTGGACGTTGACTTTATGTGGGCGGTTACCGGTCGACTGACGCTATCGGGTGCAGCGAGCATTCTCGATACAGAGTTAACGGCCATTAACGAGCAGTTACAAGGCGTCAGTGTTCCTAAGGGATCTGAGTTGCCATTGGCACCCAGCTTCTCCGGCAATATCCGCGCGCGTTACGACTTTGACATCATGAACGGCAATGCCTGGGTGAATGCTGCATTGGTTTACCGTGGTGAGACCGTCACAGGTATCGTGGGCAGTGCCGAGTTTATGACCGATACACACAACCTCGCGTATGGCAACGACCCCGGTGTCAGCATTCAGAACGAGGGCGGCACTTTTGGTACGGTGGCCACGTCAAATGGCAACATTCCGTCCAACTCGCGCTACGTGAATGATGCGGCGACCACGCTGAATTTAGGTTTGGGCTACGCTAGGGACAACTGGACGGCAGAAGTCTTTGTCAACAACGTTACTTCGGAAGAAGGGTACGTTGTGCAGACTGCTGGTAAATTCACCCCTGAATCCAGCATGATGCGTCCACGCACTTTGGGCTTACGTTTCGGGTATTCTTTCTAAGAAAGCCTGCAGCAATAATCAAAGGGCGATCACCTGATCGCCCTTTTTTTTGGAATATAATTTGATGACTCACCCTCGCGCCCCATCTTCTGCACTCGAAACCATCCAAACGAAGCTCGCCAACGGTGCGCTGGATGAGGCGGGTGCGCTCATCGATGAGCTGTTGGTGGACTTTGCAAGTGATCCTAACCTCGCCTACTTGAGTGCACTGCGTTATCGACTAACGAGCAACGCCGCGAAAGCGCTACAAACGCTCTCGGATCTCACCGCGCGCTTTCCCGATATGGCCCGGGCGTATCAAGAAATCGCGGTCAATTGTCTCAGCATCAATTTACCTCAAAAAGCGTTGGAGGCAGCTGAAAAAGCGGTAGCGCTAGACGGATCATTGCTCGCGTGCTGGGAGTTACTTGCGCCGCTCCATCAACGTTTCGCCCCGGAAAAACAAGAGATCTCGGAACAGCAGATCGCCTTTCTCAAGTCATTACCGCAAGAACTAAGAACGGTGATGAGTTACTTATCGCAAAACCAGCTCAACGATGCGGAGCGCCTGTGTAAATACTTTTTACGAGACAACAAGACTCACGCAGAAGGCATGCGATTGTTGTCAGAGGTCCTGACACGCAAAAATATATTGGACGAAGCCCAATTTTTATTAGAGACACTGCATCAGTTAGAGCCCGACAATATTGCCGCCGCCATTCAGCTGTTTCATGTCATGATGCGGCGTCAACGCTTTCATAGTGCCTATGAATTAGCCGCAACGTTATGGCGTCAGCAACCGCAGGACGACGACCAAATAAAGAAGGCCTACGCGGCAGCCTGTTTTGCAGTTGGGCAAACAGCGGAAGCTGATCAGCTGTATCAGCAGCTGCGACAAACTCATCCCAGCGATCACCTCATTCCTATCAGCCAAGGTCATATCTATAATTCGAATGGAGACAAAGTCGCCGCTATCTCCGCATTTAAAGAGAGCGCTGGCATCAAGCCAGACCATGGCGACGCCTATTGGAGTTTGGCCAATACCAAGTCCTATCGGTTTGATGATTCACAGATAGCACAAATGAAGGCGTTGGAGCAGTCTGCCTCAATTGGTGGCGTTGATCGCATTCAAATTTGCTTTGCGTTGGGGAAAGCGCTGGAAGACAGCGAGCAATACGATGCGGCATTCGAGTACTATGCTCGAGGTAACGCCCTGAAATTGCCCACTACACACTTTAATCCAGCGCAATTGTCGAAGCGCATCACGGCACAAATTGACGTCTGCACCGAGGCATTATTTGAACGCCTCGGGCCCACCGGCACAGATTCTCCCGATCCTATCTTCATCGTTGGTCTACCCAGAGCCGGATCCACGCTGCTTGAGCAAATCTTGGCATCGCATTCGCAAGTCGATGGCACGATGGAACTCCATAATATTTTGGATCTTGCTAAACGACTGCGAGGTCGAGACGAGGCGGGCGCCACCGAACCTCGCTATCCCAAAATACTCGGGGAACTAGACACACAACTCTTCACGCAATTTGGCGAGCAGTTCATAGAGCAAACACGTGTCTATCGTGATGATGCCCCTTTCTTCATCGACAAGATGCCGAACAACTTTTTCCATATCGGTTTAATCAAGCTCATTCTCCCCAATGCCAAAATTATCGACGCGCGACGTCACCCCATGTCGTGCTGTTTCAGTGGCTACAAGCAACTCTGGGGCGAAGGGCAAGAGTTTTCATATGGCTTGACCGAGATCGGCAGCTATTACAAGCAATACACTCAACTGATGGCACACTGGGACACGGTACTGCCAGGCTTCGTTTTGCGGGTTCACCACGAGGACGTAGTGGATAATCTTGAAGATCAAGTCAAACGGATTCTGGATTTCTGCGAACTGCCTTTTGAAGACGCCTGCTTAGATTTTCACAAGACGGAACGCACGATCCGAACACCTAGCGCGGAGCAGGTCAGGCAACCCATCTACCGCTCCGGGCTAGACCAGTGGCGACACTTTGAGCATCATCTCAAGCCACTTAAAGCCGCGTTAGGCGATGAGATACTGTCGACTTATGGGATGACATAGGCCCCATGATTTTTTCCAACTCTCAGCGATTCGTATTCTTTGCCATTCCCAAAACTGGCACCCACGCTATACGAGAGGTGTTTCGACCCCATCTGGGTACCGAGGACTGGGAACAACAAATGCGCTACGGCCAACAATTGTCGCCGCTCTCCGAAATCGCTGCCATCAACCATGGGCATGTGGCGTATCGACAACTAGCGAGAGTGATCCCCGCAGAGACGCTAACGCAGTATTTTACTTTTGCCTTCGTGCGACATCCTTTCGATCGATTTGTCTCAGTGTGTGCCTTTTTAGCCCGCACCGACCCCAGCTACCAAGACGATCCCACTGCATGGATGAAGCGAGCACTCACACGTGTTCCTTTTCGTAAGCGGGTGCTGGTGTCCACCCAAAGCGCCTTGCTCACCTGTGAACACTCGGGCTCGATAAAGCTAGACTTTATCGGTCGCTATGAGTCGCTACAAAGCGATTGTGATCATATTTGCACTGTTTTATCGCTGCCCGCGGTGCCACTGTCACGGAAAAATAGTTCCGAGCACCGGCAACCTCATGAAGTCCTTGATGGAGAACTGCGAGAAACACTGACCGAGATGTACGCCGACGACTTTGAGGCGTTCAGCTACGACCCGTAGCAAACTCGGTGGCACGTCGTGGCTGCAGAGCGGCCCCTAAAATACGCTGCAAAATAATGGGGTTGATCCCGACGCCGTTTGACTGTGTAACCAACACCCTTGGGTTTTCTTTCAGGGCTGACCGCGTCCGTTGCAAAAGACGCTGGTAACCCACGATGCCCTCAGGTGTCAGCCCGTACAGAGACCATTGCCTGCGCCAGTCGTGTACCAAATCGAACAATACGTCGTGATAATAATTGAGCATGTGCGGGTCATTGCCTGGATTGGCACGACAATCATCGAGCAGCTCAGCCACAATGGCAGACATTTCGCCCGGCGCCATAATCGGTGCAAAAGGAAACCGCTCGGTGATCAGCTCCGGCCTGAGATCAGGGTCGAAGGGTTTTGATTGAGGCCGCATCGGGGCTTCTGCTCGTTGCACCTGACGCACCGTTTGCCAAAATGCGGCGGATCCCGCGATATCAATCACCAGATGAATGCGCTGATCAGCGCTCCCGTTAATAACACGATGCCGCCGCCATGAGTCAAATAACCACGCCTCCCCGGCTGCCATATGGATCTCCTCTGCCCCGCAAAAAAACCGCACGGCGGGCTCGGTGATAATCGGCACATGGATGCGCACGCGGCTGTACCAGTGGTAGTTAAAATCGACGTGCTCTTGAACCACCGCGCCGGGTGCCAGCCTCATGAGGCGGCTGCGTGCCACCACTTCATTGAAGCTCGCGACGACCTGGAGCAAGTAGGGTGCGTCAAGTAGATGGGGAGTCGGCGCCATCTGGCCATCAAAACCATCTTTTAATTCGCCATTAATGGAAACCAGCGGTACCGCACTGTTGCCCTCAAGCCCAGACGGGTGAGGCAGCCAAGTCGACTCCGACAAGGCTTGCACCTCCTCATTAAGACGAGCAGCATCGAAGTCGTAGGGTAACCGTAAGAAAGGTCGATCTAACTCCAAATTACCCTCCTCAGTGCTGAGTTTTAACCCACTCTAATATGGATGAGAAATCTCGATCGCCATTACCTTGGGCCTGGTGAGCAGAGAAACTCGCCATTGCCTGCTTCCCCATTTGGTTATCTAATTCACAGCTCTTTGCGACCTCGCACGCCAAACCGAGATCCTTCACCATGAGGTCAACCATAAATCCCGGTCGGTATTGGTTGCTCGAGGGCACGCCTTCCATGACATCTGGCCATGGGTTGTAGACCTGCAACGACCAATTGTTACCGGAACTGGCTTTCATAATATTGGACAGCACTGCCGGATCTAGCCCATGTGCCTCACCCATCGACAGCGCCTCACAAGTGCCAATCATATGGATTGCCAGGAGCATATTGTTTGCCGCTTTTGCGACCTGCCCAGCACCCGCGGGGCCAGCGTGAAAAATCTTTTCGGCGCTCCCCATGCCAGCCAGTATCAGCCTTGCCCGTTCGAATGCAGGCGCACTGCCACCACACATAAAGGCAAGCGTCCCAGCCGTCGCCGCAGCCACACCACCAGAAACCGGTGTATCCATAAAGTCGATCCCTCGTGCGGCGGCAGCTTCACCGACTTCACGCGCGGTGGAGGCATCGATCGTGCTCGCGTCCAGTATCAACGTCTCAGTTCGCACCTGCGCCAGCAAACCAGTCTCGCCCAAAAAGGTACTCGCGACGTGTTTGCCTGCCGGTAACATACTGATAATCACATCGGCATCCGACACGGCATCCAGCGCTGATGTGGCGACTGAAGCGCCTTCAGCAGCGAGCGCAGCACATGCCTCTGCGACCAGGTCAAAGACAGTGAGTGTATGTCCTGCAGCAATCAGATTTTTGGCCATGGGACCACCCATATTGCCGAGCCCTAAAAATGCGATTTGCGCCATGATTTACTCCGGTAATCCCAGCGCTGGCATATCTGCGGGCGCGACAAAAAAAGTATCTACCACATCATCAGGCACTGACCGTAGGTCGGAGTAGGCCCAAACGGGGTTGCGGTCTTTGTCTACCAACAGTGCACGAACACCCTCGGCAAACTCTGGATGGCGCATGATATTGCAGCCCAAAATTAATTCTGACTCAAAGACCTCACGTAACCCGGCGTCTTGAGTCTGATTAAGCTGCTTAAAGATCCAGGTCGCCGCCAGCGGTGAACCCTGCAGCAAGCCATTTTGGGCTTTCGATAGCCAAGTATCGTCACCCTCCCACGCCGCCACTCGCTCATAAATCTCAATCAGGTCGCTACCCGACATCCACGCATTGATGGTTTCCAAATGCGGTTCTATCTGACCTTCAGGCAGCACTGCACTCGGCGTGAGGTCATTCAAGAGCGCTGTGACGAGCGCTTGGTTGCTCTCAGCACTCGCACTCCAGTGCTGTTCTGTCAGGCGACTCAACAACGCAGGCTTCTGCTCGTGGGACAGAAAGTGACTGCCCAAGCCGCAAAATAGTGCGTCTGCCGCGTTGATATGAGATGACGTGAGTGCCAGAAATCGACCAATGTGCCCCTTCATGCGATTGAGGAACCAACTGCCGCCCACATCGGGGAACAAAGCAATGGTGATCTCCGGCATACCGATGCGCGTGCGCTCACTCACAATGCGGTAACGACATCCGGCGAGAATACCCAGACCGCCGCCCATAACCACACCGTGACCCCAACAAATAAGGGGCTTCGCATAAGTATGCAGTAGATAATTCATGCGGTACTCGCGAGCAAAGAAGTGCTCGGCGTAATCACAAGGGCCGCCGGGGGTTTCCAAAGAGGAATGACGCAATGCTTGTACGTCCCCACCTGCGCAAAAAGCCTTCTCGCCGGCACCATCGATGACCACTGCGACCACATTGGCATCATCTGCCCAAGCCTCAAGACGATCAGTAATCACATCAACCATGTCTCGGGTCAGCGAGTTCAGGGTTTTTTCGACGTTAAGCGTCAGCTGCCCGATCACCCGGTCTCCTGCCGGATGCTCGGTCACCAATACACTATCGGTCATTGATTTTTCCACTCAGGTTGGCGCTTTTCCAGAAAGGCATTGGTGCCTTCCTGCTGATCTTCGGTGGAGAACAATGCGACAAACTCATCGCGCTCAGCAGCCAGACCATCCGCGATCGCTATATTGCGCGCAGAATGAATCAACCGCTTACATGCCGCCACAGAAGACGGAGATTGATTACCCACCTTGGCTGCCAGTGCGGTAGCCGTTGCCAGTGACTCACCGGTAGGTACCACTTCTTCGACGAGTCCAAGCGTCAGCGCCTGTTGCGCGCCAATTCGCTCACCGCACAGAATGATTCGTTTAGCCCAACCCTCTCCGACCAACTGCGTCAGGCGCTGGGTGCCCCCTGCACAGGGCAAGAGCCCCACCCGTGCTTCCGGCAGTGCTAGCGCTGCCTGGTCTTCAGCGATACGGATGTCACAAGCAAGCGCAACTTCCAGTCCTCCACCCATGGCAAACCCGTTGATGGCCGCAATCGACACACCGCGGAAATCAGCCAGCGTCTCAAACGCTTCACCAAAAGCCTCACCCACCGCACGCGCGACGTCGGCATCACCCGAAGCAAATTGGTTGAGATCCGCACCGGCGGAGAAGAACTTCTCGCCGGCACCAGTCAGCACCAATGCATAGACGGTTGGGTCCGCATTCAGCGCCTCAATGACCTGCTTAAGCGCTGGCAAACTCTCACGATCCCAAGTGTTCGCCGCTGGATTATCGATGACTATCGTGGCGATGCTGCCTTCGATCGACACTTTGATTTTTTCTGATGGACTGATGCTCATTGAATTATCTCCAGTGCGCCGTCCATCAATAACTTTCGACCGACAATCACGCGCATAATTTCATTAGTACCTTCGAGTATTTGATGCACCCTCGTATCGCGCACATAGCGCTCAAGCGGGTACTCCTTGATATAACCATAACCACCCAGCAACTGCAGGGCATCGTTACAAATAGCGAACCCTGCATCGGTGGCAAAACGTTTGGCCATGGCACAGTAAGTGGTTGCCTGAGGGTCTTTATTATCCAGTTTACTAGCTGCCAATCGAATCATTTGCCGGCTCGCCACCAGATCAGTCAGCATATCTGCCAGCTTGAATTGCGTATGTTGAAATTCGGCGACGGCCGTATCGAACTGCTTACGCTCTTTGACATACGCCGTCGCATCCGCAATAGCACGCTGCGCCGTGCCGACGGAACACGTTGCAATATTGATGCGCCCGCCGTCTAGTCCTTCCATGGCGATAGCAAACCCTTGACCCTCTTCGCCAAGACGATGGCTCATTGGTACACGAACATTATCAAAAGTGACCATTCGAGTGGGTTGCGCATTCCACCCCATCTTGTGTTCTTTTTTGCCGTATTGAACCCCTTCAGCATCCGCGGGAATCAATAAAGCCGTAATACCTTTGGGCCCCGCATCACCTGTTCGGGTCATGACAACGAGTACATCCGTTTCACCGGCACCAGAAATAAATACCTTGCTGCCGTTCACCACATAATCATCGCCGTCTTGCTGCGCACTGGTACGCAGACTCCCCGCATCTGAACCCGCACCCGGCTCCGTAAGGCAGTAAGACGCCAGTTTTTCCCCCATTACTAGTGCGGGACACCAAGCTTCCACTGCAGACTCCTGACAGTACTTACCAATCATGGCAGTGGCCATATTGTGAATCGTTAAAAAAGCCGCGGTGGTGGTGCAGCCTTTTGCGAGCTCTTCGACGATGAGGCTGGCATCAAGTCGACCCATACCCAAACCGCCAGCAGACTCTGGGGTATACATCCCCATAAACCCCAGCTCACCCGCTGCACGCAAGGTCTCCTTGGGGAAGATGGATTCAGCATCCCATTGCGCTGCATGCGGCAAAAGCGCTTTATCTGAGAACGCTTTAGCACTGGCGATATAAGCCTGTTGCTCGTCGTTCAGTTCAAAATTCACTGCAGACTCTCCAATTATTGTCTCAATTCAACGAATGGGCCTGAGTGACCCCGCGGTTAAACCACACGGGCACTTACAAAGCGACCAAGGTGGATAGTATAAACCCTTCATTCGCAAACCCCACGCCGCGATAGCGCCTAAACCGCGAGCATGACACGACACTAGTCCTACTTTTCCGCATCATCCCGGGTGGCGCACAACGGCGGTGCAGTTTACCCTATCGCTTGTCATTTTTTAGCTATCAAGGCAGGACCAACCATGTCTCAGGACAGCGATAACCCACAGGCTTTCATCGCAGCATTAGTGGCGCGCTCGCGCGCAGCGCAAAAACAGATCGAGCACTACTCTCAGGAGCAAGTTGATGCCTTAATTCGCGCCATGGTGTGGTCTGTAGCCAGACCGGGAGTAGCCGAGGACATTGCGCAGTTTGCTATCGACGAGACGCAGCTGGGGAATTACGACGGTAAGTTTCTCAAAATTCAGCGCAAAACACGCGCCACGCTGCTCGATATCATTGATGACAAGTCGGTTGGCGTGATTGAGGAGTATCCAGAGCGCAATATCAGGGTACTGGCGAAACCGCTCGGTGTGATTGGCGCACTAGCGCCCTCAACCAATCCTGAAGCAACGCCAGTCATCAAGGGCATTCACGCAGTGAAAGGGCGTAATTCAATCATTGTCGCGCCGCACCCTAGAGCGAAGCTCACCAATAAAAAGATCTGTGACCTGATGCGTGCAGCAATCAAGAAGATGGGGGCGCCCGAAGATTTAGTCATTGGTATCGAAACACCCAGCCTCGAAACAACCAATGAGTTGATGCAACAGTGTGACCTCGTACTGGCAACAGGCGGTGGCGCAATGGTTAACGCCGCGTACTCCAGTGGCACACCTGCACTGGGTGTCGGCGTCGGCAACGCTGTAATTACCGTTGATGAAACAGCCGATCTGGATGCCGCGGCAGAAAAGATCCGGATCTCAAAAACCCTCGATCTCGCTGCTTCATGCTCGTCGGATAACTCAGTCATTTTACTCGACGGCATTTACGACACCATGCTGGATAAGCTGAAAGCAGAGGGTGGGTATGTTTGTAGTGCAGAGGAGAAAACAGCACTTCGTCATACCCTGTGGGACGATGAGTTGCACATCAATACGGCAATGGTAGCGCAGCCCCCAGAAAAGATTGCGCAAATGGCGGGCCTCACGATTCCAGACGGGGTTCAATTTTTTATCGTGTTGGAAGATGGCTACGGACCAGAACATCCATTTTCTGGAGAGAAGTTATCGGTGATCATGGCGCTGTATCGCGCCCGCGATATCGATCACGCGATTGAATTGACGCGTCATATTCAGGCCTATCAGGGACAGGGCCACTCATGCGGTATTTATTCGAATAACGATGCCAATATTATGAAAGTGGCTGAGAATACCTACACGTCTCGGGTAATGGTGAATCAGCCTCAGTCGGCGTCCAATAGCGGCAATGTGTGGAATGGCATGCGACAAACTTTCTCGCTCGGTTGCGGATCCTGGGGTGGCAATGGCACCAACAACAATATTTCTTGGCGTGATCTGATTAACGAGACCTGGGTATCTTTGCCGCTAGCAGAGCCCAAAGTAATCCCATCTGATGAAGAGCTTTTTGGCGACGTCATTGGCCAACTGGGTTAACCAACGCCAAAAGAGGCGATAGTTGGGACAAAGTGGTATGAGTGGCGAGAGTGACTTTGACATCATGGATCCGGCGGTGCAGCAGTGCCCCTATGATGGCTACAAAAAACTCCGCCGCGCCGCGCCGCTCTATAAATTGCCCTCGACGGGTTTCCATTTAGTCACTGAGTACGAGTTAGCGAGAGAGATCATCAGGGCGCCTGATGCGTTTCCCAGCAGCGTCAGCCCTATGGCGCTATCAGACGACGGCATTGCTCCCGAAATCGTTGCTATTTACGAGTCTCAAGGCTGGCTGCCTCTCACCTCATGCTCAACGTCTGACCCCCCTTACCACAGCCGGGTGCGTGGCTTTCTAGAGAAGCTCTTTACGGCTGAGCGGGTTCGGGCAGCCACCCCAATGATCGACAAGATTGCTGAAACCTTACTCGATGAGCTCGAAGGGCAAACCGAGGTCGAATTTGTTCGTGCGTTTGCCCACCCGCTGCCGATGATGGTGATTGCCGATTTATTGGGTGTCCCGCAATCGGATATCGGCCAATTTAAAATCTGGTCTGATGCCATTGTCGAGCCATTCAGCATGATGGCCTCACGAGAACGTCGCATTGAATGTGCACAACTCGTAGTAGAGATGCAGTCGTATTTTGCCGATATGGTGGCGGAGCGGCAACGACGGCCCAGAGACGATCTCATCAGCGAAGCCATCGCTTATCGAGATACAAATGATGTCGCTTTCACGATGCAGGAGTTGATGACCATCATCACGATCGATCTATTGGCATCGGGCAACGAAACCACGACCGCCGCTATTGGCTCTGGTATGAAGTTATTAGTTGAAGATTCGTTGGCACTAGCTGAGATCGTCGCCCAACCGACGTTAATCCCTCGGCTAGCAGAGGAAATTTTAAGGCTCGAGTCGCCCGCGCAGGGCATGTTTCGGCGATGTGCAAAGGACAGCGTGCTCCACGGTGTGTCCCTCAGCGAAGGCGATCTGCTTAATATTCGCTTTGGCGCAGCTAATCGGGATGAACGGCAGTTTGCTAACCCAGATCACATTGATCTTCATCGACCCAAACCGGGCGGCCACCTTGCCTTTGGTATGGGTCGACATGTCTGTGTGGGTGCGGCACTCGCTCGACAAGAAATCATCAGCGCCTTTCGTGCGCTGACACAGCGCTACGATCATTTTTGGCTCACCCCGGGTAGTGACGAACCGCGCTATCAACCGAGCCTGTTTGGCCGCAACTTACTCACGCTGCCGATTAGCTGGCGGCCACATCAATAGAAAACCCTGTACCCCTAAAACAAATCGCCGGGAAAGTCGCCAGGGAAACGCTCGTCCACTAATCGTTCTGGCCAAAGAAACGAGAGCCGCATGCTCGAGATCCGCCACCCTTCGGAGGTTCTAACGTAGCGGTCCTCGTACAACCCGAGCCAGAGCAACGGGTTTTCATTCGCCGACCGCGTGAGTTCAAAATCCAGTAACTGCCGACGGCCGACCGCCGTGTCAGCATCTTGCCATTCAATCCAGTGCTGAGTATTTGCGTGCATCGCGACAAAGGGATGGCCGCCCATCTCTCGATTATTCGTAGCATAATTTGCCAACACCGTATCAATACCTTCCCACGCACCATAAGGTCCAAATTCACACACAATGTCGGGCGTGAACACTTCTCTCAGTCGGTCGAGATAATGATGGTCAAGGTAGTGGGAATAACGCAGCGCCAATTTACGGATCGCATCTTCGTCTAATAGCTGTCGAAGTCGCTGGTACTCTTGCGTTGTGAAAGCATTGTCAGATTCAAGCTGATCAGCCATACCGTATTGCTCCGCAGTGCTGTCTTTTTATCGAGTGCTACCAGTTATTAAGCGTCAAGCCGAAGAAAGTGACTTAGAATACTAATATAGCGGTCAGCAGAAGATATGAGAAATTACTATGAGCAGAATCAGTTTTGTACCCGTTGCAAATTGGCCAGAAGCCCTTAGATCTTTTAGCGGAGCCGACAGTGCTCGTGACATCGAACTCGGTATCACCCGAATGCTGGCGCACGCGCCTGCGGCCGCCATGGGACCCCTGCAGTTTGGTGCCGCACTGGTGAGTCATCGCACATTACCTGAACGCCTGATAGAACTGTTACGGCTGCGTATCGCTTTTCATAATCAGTGCCGCAGCTGCATGGCGATTCGTTATCAACGTGCTGCGGCTGATGTCAGTGAGGCAGATGTGTGTAGTTTAGAAACACCATCCGAAGCGGATCAGCTCGATGATCGAGAGCGACTGGCTATTGAATTGGGCGATCGATTCGCTTGTGATCACCTGTCTATTGATGATGCTTTCTTTGCTCAGCTAAAAAGCGAATTCACAGAAGCTGAGGTCATGGAGCTACTCATGCATTGTGCTCTCTATGTGGGCATGGGTAGACTCGCCGCCGTGCTGGATATGACCGAAGAGCTTCCCGCTGGATTCGCACAGCCTTATGGATCAGCGCATATTGTCAGTCCCTCCTCTGATGAGCCCGTAGTGGTTCGATAAGATTTTCCACTTCACAGTTCCTCGCAAAAGGCGCTACTCATGCTCAACAGATTTGTTTCCATACAGTCCCTACACACTGCGGTATTAGCACTGCTTGCGTGCTGCTGCACGTCGTACGCCTTATCAGAGCCCTCAGCCGGCTGGGCGCTGCCGGGGGGCAGCCAGGGGGGCGGTCATTTTAGTACCGCAACCCAAATTACACCCGACAACGTCTCCGACCTCGAAATTGCTTGGGTGCATCGGTCAGGAGATTTTCGTCAGGGCGATAATTTTCTCGATGGCTTATCGGGAACGAAGCCTCTGCAATCCTCATGGCAAGCCACCCCGATCTTGATCGAAGATCAGTTGGTGATCTGCACCCCTTTTAATCGCATTATCGCTGTCGACGCATCCACCGGCGAAGAACGTTGGTCCTTTGCGCCAGACATTAACCTTGACGCTTTTGGCATGCCTCGCTGTCGCGGTGTGACTCAATGGCAAGATGACCGCGTTACGGCGGGCGACGTGTGCCACAACGTAGTCATAGCGCCGCTAATGGACGCTCGTATCGTCGGTTTAGATGCCCTTACGGGTGATCGCTGTACTTTTGGCGACAAGGAAACGCTCGATCTCAGTGTCGGTCTTGGCCCCTACCAGGAGGGCTTCTACATGCTCAACACACCCCCTGTGATCGTCAACAACACCCTGATCACCGGCGGGTCAATTGCTGACAACATCACTACAAAGGTGCCCAGCGGGGTGATTCGATCTTATGACCTTCTCAGCGGCGATTTATTATGGGCATGGGAGCCGTTAGGCGACCCTGCGCAGAGATCAGCTGGCACCACTGAAGAAAGCGAGAACAGCGCTGAATCGGTACCTTCTTCGTCTCAGCAGGACACAGATGATCCGCCAGATTTAGCCTATCAGCGGGGTACGACTAATTCTTGGTCCTTTCTCTCTGTGGATCCTAACCTGGGGCTGGTTTACGTTCCCACTGGCAATACCTCACCCGATTATTATGGCGGGCAACGAGAGGGTCTCGATTTCTACTCTAGCTCTGTCGTGGCGCTGCGAATTGATACGGGTGAAGTCGCTTGGCATTTTCAAACCGTGCATCACGACATTTGGGATTTTGACGTACCCTCGCAACCGACTTTTTTCGATTGGGAGCGGGAGGGCGAGCCAGTATTAGGGCTCGCTCAAACCACTAAGCAGGGCTATGTATTTCTGCTCAATCGGGAAACCGGAGAGCCACTGTTTCCCGTCACGGAAACGGCGATGCCACAAGGTGCTGTTGCGGGAGACTTTACTGCGCCGACACAACCCGTTCCCAGTAAACCCAGATCATTATTTGAATTACCCGGCGATAACGATCTGCTCTGGGGTCTCACCCCGTGGGATAAAGGCGCTTGCGCGGATACACTTGAAAAAGTCCGATATGAGGGCCCTTTCACACCGCCTGCTACAGAGGGCGCCTTACACATGCCCAGTGCTTTTGGGGGACATAACTGGGGCGGACCGGCCATCGATTCGGTAAGAGGAAAATTGATCGTCAACACGCTGCATATGGGGACTATCTTGCAGTTGTTACCTCGCGAGGAATGCGGGCCCGAAGCGGGGCCAGACCCCGTTGCACCGGGGGCTTTTATCTTGGAACCGGGTGAGGGCACTCCCTATTGCAACCGGCGATGGCTCGGCTTCGTGTCACCCCTAGGCATACCCTGCACACCTCCGCCCTGGGGCACACTCGCCTCAATCGATCTCCAGACTGGCGAGGTCGATTGGCAAGTGCCCCTTGGCACCACTCGTGACATGGCGCCGTTCCCCTTCTGGTTCATCCAAGGATCACCCAACCTCGGCGGACCCGTGGCAACTGCCAGTGGGCTCACCTTTATTGGAGCAACGGCAGATCACTTTTTACGCGCATTTGAGACTGAAACAGGCGTCGAATTGTGGAAAGGACGCCTGCCAACCTCAGGCCATGGATTGCCCATTACTTACCAGCTACAAGAAGATAGCGCCCAATATGTTGTGATCGCAGCGGGAGGTCACGCTGTTTTAGGCACGCCACCCGGAGACCACTTGATCGCTTTTAAACTGCCCGATAAAAAATAGGGGGCGCAGCACGAGTACAGATCGCACCCGCATCTCATAGGTCGACCTAATGGCTTACCTTCATGAACTTGAGTGGCTGGAAACCGGCAGCGTAACACCCTTTAAAATGCTGAGTCTGTGTCAAAAAGCAGGGCACCGCGCGTGATCAGTACCGATACCCGACCACCCGCTTTTAGGCTCACCGCCAGAGAAAACGGTTCAGTTTTTTATCATGAGCAGTGAGTTAATTGACGACGTAGGAACCGCAGCACAGGGCACCTAGGCTTTGGCCCTATCTTGGTAGCACATCGAGACGCGCACTGCGCTGTCGAGACCGAAATGCTTTTTCTAGGAAAGGGCAGTGACCTATTTCACCCCAGAGGGTGAAATAGATTATGTCTTCCATGCCGTGACGCTTAAAGCGGCACAAGCCGGTGACGGACAACTCGACATTACCCCTAGAGGTTTAAGCGCGCCCTACGACGACACTTGCTGCAGCCACTTGGCAATGACACCCAAAAAGGTGGCAGCTTGCGCACCATTTATCACGCGGTGGTCACTGCCCAATGTCAGCGTCATGATCGACTGAGCAACCACGGCGCCTTCACTATCAAACGCCGGCACTCGACGGATCGCGCCGACTGATAGCACCATCACTTGAGGGGGCGTCACCATCGCAGTGAACGCACTGACGCCATACATGCCCAGATTGCTGATTGTAATCGCAGCGGGAGCGGCATCCTCTGCTCGTATTTGGCCAGCCCGCGTGCGCCCAATCAGATCGCGAGTCTGAGCCACCAATTCGGCAAAAGGCGTTTCAACCGTTGTCTGCACTACCGGTGCGAACACAACGTGATTCTCAGTAGCGACGGCCAAGCCCACCGGTTGACCAGTTATCGAGGTGATGCGTTCGCCGTCAAAGGTTTTGTTGAGCTCGGGCTGACCTACCAGCGCATGCTGCACCGCCACAATGACAAGATCGTTGATCGTACCAGCCGCGTCTTGGGGATCCTCGGCAAGCGACGACATGGCAGCGCCCACATTTACATCGAGAGAAACATGGTAGAGGGGCACTGTGGATTGTGCGTGAGAGAGCTTTCGCGCCACAGTCGCCTGTTGCGCAGACAGCGGCTTACCCGCCGCCTGTGTCTCTGACGCTGCGCTAGAATCTGCAAGCGCGCGGTCGACATCTTCTTTCACAATCCGGCCACCTGGTCCGGTCCCGGTCACCTGTTGCGCACTGATGCCCGCGTTCTCGAGCTTGCGGCGCAATGCCGGCGATATTTTCGCAGCGGTGTCAGCAGACGCCGCCGAGGTCGTGGGGAGAGCTGCCGCTTCAGGCTCCCCAGCCCCCGTTTCGTCGGCCGCGGCACCTTGTGCAGCTACGAAGGCATCTACCACCGCCTCAGGTACCGACTCCGGTGCAATGACACCAATAAGCTGCCCTACCGGCAATTCGGCACCGATCTCCGCCAAGATCCGTACCAGCGTCCCGGAAGTGCGGGCCTCAAAGCTATTGACGATTTTGTCCGTTTCGATATCGACAATGTCCTCACCCGCGGCGACGGCGTCGCCCACCTTTTTGTGCCAGGCAACGATCGTGCCGTGAGTCATCTCGATGCCCCACTTCGGTATCGTCACGGCGTCCAAGTGCTCACTCATTGTGTGACCCTTTTGCTAACGCGGGGGCGGGCGGTACGAAAAAGACCATTAAGGCATTACCCGGCATGCGCGCACCAAACTGGTAACCCGAATTCACGAGCACGTGTCCTTCGTAAAGCACCGGTCCATCAGACTCAATGGAACCGCCAAGCGCCATATCGCCTGACACCGACTCAAAGTCACCAAAGGTATCGAATGACCAAATGATCTCTCCCGAGGCGCTATCGTAAATGTTGAGGTTACCGTCAAGGCTCCCTGCAAAAACCAAACCGTCTGTGCTGGTAATCGCTGCAGACATACCTTGATCACAGATTGGGACAGGTGACTTGCCCTCGCAGTCAACCGTGCTGGGCGTATACCACTTTCGATCGCCTGACGTCGGATCGAGGGCATGGATTCCCGGAGAGACCTCCCCCGTGAACCGCCCTGTGATGGTGGTGTCTGCGATGGGCACAAAGAGTGACTCTGTATCAGCGGACATACCCCAATGAACGCCGCCAAGAAAGCCACCTCGACCCACCTTGTTATGCCATAACACGGCACCGTTCTCATCAGGATCCAGCGCGTAAACGTCACCGCTCTTCTGTCCCACCAGTAAATAATCGCGATCGCCGTCCGACCACAAAATGGTGGACGCGCCGATATCGAGATCAGGGCCATCTTCCTCAGGGCAGTTGGCCGCCTCTCCTATGAAGCAAGCCATATTCCAGGCATCCCCGCCCAAAAGCTGCTTCGCCCACTGCCGCTCACCGGTCTCCAAAGAAAATGCCAAGACTGCGTCGCTTGTATCGGCCGCAGGCGAGGTGTAACCCTCGCCAGTGCCGACGTAGAGGACGCCGCGGTCGGCATCAATCGTTGGGCTATTCCAGACCGGCGCGCCGGCAGGGCCTTTTCGAGGCACGCCAAAAGGATTCTTCTCATTCGTTTCTGCGGCAGGTTCGTCGATAACATGATTGCGCCACTGAAGTTCACCCGAAGCCGCATCGACGGCCACCACGCCCCCTTGAAACGTGCAGCAGGCGTATCCCGGATCAGCGGCGGTAGCCCATTCTGAGGACGAAATCGGCACGTAGAGATTATCTTCGTGCAATTTGGGGGAGCCTGTAATGGTGGCATCCGGGTGATCGCCAACAGGCGTACGCCAGATCAGCGAGCCATCCAGCGCGTCTACCGCATGAACGGTCGCACTGAAATCACCCATATACAGCACAGGATTCGGGCGTCCGGGTATATGGCCCAAAGACAAGCTGCTTCTGACCTCGGCACCAGCAGAGTACGTCCAGTGGGCACAACCCGTCTCGAGGTTAAGGGCATAAATGTCGCCCGACTGGGAGCCGACAAAGACCACGCCATCGTGAACCAGAGGCTGCGAGCGAGCGCGGAGCGCCCCGGGATACGCAAAGACCCATTTCAGGGCAAGCTGGCCCACATTATCGCGAGTAAGCCCAGCGGAATTGGCAGAGGCGTGACGCTGATTCCGGGCATCGCCGCCCCAACCTTTCATGGCTGATTTGTCATCCCGCGCCAGCGGCGCCATGGGTTGAGTGCAGGCCATTATGGGATTCGGGGGAGCCATCGCTTCTCCGGCGAGAAAACCGGCCAGCACTTCGCGCTCGCTAGCCGACAATGCCGATGCCTGAGATCGCATCACGCCCTCGTTCATAGCGGTCAAAACCGCCTCAGCGCCAAGAGTAGAAAAGGTGATCATGTGTGGCGCCCGCGGCACCTTGCCTTCGTGGCAGGCCGCACAGTGCTTTTGATAGAGCGCCATCGGGTCGATCGGCGCCTCAGTCGCAGCAAGACTCTGTTGCGCTAATAGGCCGGCCAACACAGACAGCCAAGTCCAACGACTCATTCGTTTGAATTGCATCATGCTCCCCCAGTTACATGAATCAATAGATCAATAATGCCCTATGTCAGTAGGCCAATGTCTCCTCCACCGCTGCGATCACTTTAGCAGCATTGGGCACGTATTCTATTTCCAGACAAGGTGTGGCCGGCACCGGTGTATGCGGTGCCGTGACCCGTTTGACCGGCGCATCCAGCGTATCGAATCCGCGCTCAACGGCAAGCCCTGCTATCTCTGAAGCCATACTACAGTAAGGGTTCGATTCATCGACCACCACTAGGCGCCCAGTTTTTGCGAGGCTCTCTAGTACCGCGCCTTCATCAAGCGGAGACAGCGTCCGCAAGTCGATGACTTCTGCACTAATGCCTCTCTCTTTTAGCTGAGCCGCCGCTTGCTCTGCAATCACGACCATGCGCGACATCGCAACAATCGTGATGTCAGATCCAGCCACCGCAGTGCGTGCCTGCCCAAAGGGAATCAGGTATTCCCCTTCAGGCACTTCACACTCGTCCATATAAAGCGCTTTGTGTTCACAAAAAATAACGGGGTCATCGTCCCGTATGGCGGTGGTCAGTAAGCCCTTTGCATCGGCGGCATTTGCTGGCGTCACCACTTTGATACCAGGAATGGCGGCGAGCAACGGATAAAGAATTTGCGAGTGCTGCGGGCCCGTTCCGGTGCCGGCACCGATCATCGTTCTGATCACCACCGGTGTTCTTGCCTGACCGCCAAACATGTAACGAAACTTCGCAATTTGATTCAAGATTTGATCGAGACAGACGCCCAGAAAATCGACAAACATAAGCTCCGCTACCGGACGCAAACCGGTCAGCGCCGCGCCGCCCGCGGCACCCACAATAGCCGACTCAGTAATGGGGGTGTCGATAACACGTCGCACCCCATATTTTTGCGTCAACCCTTCGGTAATTCCATAAACGCCACCCTGATCACTGGCAACGTCCTCTCCCATCACAATCACCCGATCGTCTCGGGCCATTTCCTCGTGGAGCGTTTGATTAATGGCGTCACGGATAGACATCTTCATTAGCGGAGCCTCCCTGCATACTCAATATACACATTGGTAAAGAGCTTATCGGGCGTAGGGTCTGCTGCCGCTAAAGCGACCTCGAAACCACGGTCAATCTCAGCCAGAATCGCGGCATCGATAGACGATGTCATCTCAGCGGTCAGCGACGCCGTGCGTTCATCAGCCAGAAAACGCACCAGCGGATCGTTGTCGACACGCTCTTGCTTTAACTCATCTTGATCTCGGTAGGCTTGTGGATCCCCTTCGAAATGTCCATAGAAGCGATTACAAATAGCCTCGATCGCGGTGGGTCCACCGCCTTCGCGACCTCGGGTAATAGCGCGCTGACAGGCGTCGTACATCGCATAAAAGTCACTGCCGTCGACGACCTCCGCAGGCATGCCATAGGCGCCCGCGCGCTCGGCGATGCGGCCATCCGGTTTCGGGTTACGCGTGAACTCGGCGTAGCGATTGTTCTCGTACATAAAGATCATGGGAAGCTGCAGCACCACCGCCAGGTTCAAAGCCTCCGCCACAGTGCCTTGATCCGACGCGCCATCGCCAATGAAGGCCATCGATACTGCGCCGTTACCCAAAGTTTTGGCCGTCAGGGCAGCCCCTGCGGCAATCGGGGGACCGCCCCCAACAATCGCGTTGGCTCCCAACATCCCTTTGGACATGTCGGCAATGTGCATTGACCCACCCTTACCATTACACAAGCCATCCTCTTTGCAGGCGAGCTCCAGCAGCATGGCTTCGATCTCACAGCCTTTGGCAATACAGTGACCATGGCCCCTGTGCGTACTGGCAATGTAATCTTCATTGGTCATATCAAGACAGGCGGCCACTGCGATCGCCTCTTGATTACGGTAGATGTGAATGAATCCCGGTAGCTTGCCTTGCTGATACTCCGAGCGCATTCGCTCCTCGAACTCGCGAATGGTCTTCATCAACCGGTAAGCATCTGCTAACTTTTCAGGCGATATATCCACGAGGCCTCCCCTTGGTGCGATATGAAAACTGGACATAAAAAGGCCCCCTCAGGAGCCTGGAGAATACTGCCACGAATTGGTCGGAAGCTGTACCCAATTTGGTTGAACCATCCTCTTTATCGCCACTACCCGCCTGCAGCAGTCGCTGCCTCAGCACTAGCGTTAAAAAGCTCCAGACCAACCACTCAGAAAATGCCCGTTCACCTGCACTTACCGATACAGGCGCTATTAGTCGTTTATCCTGCGCTCTCCCCATTCCTTGACTGCTGTGGGCGGGCCACCAGAGATAATGTCCAGGTAAAAAAAAGCCGGCTACCGCCGGCTTTTTGCTCAGCGTCTCATTAGAAGTTAAATCCTAACCTAACGCCTATTTCTCTGGGTGGGCCGTACCCAGCCCAGGTCCACAGCGTCGCTACCGGCTGAGCTGAATTTCTCCAGGTCTCATCCGTCAAGTTTTTGCCATAAGCCGTGATTTCAAAGCGCTCGTTTGCATCGACAAATTTAATGTACCCGTCGACCAACGTCCTCTCTTCACTTCTTGTATTTCCCTTTTCCCTAATAATAGGGTTTCCATTTGCATCAGCACCTTGGAAGTTAGCGGGGAAAGACGCAGTTGCAAAATCATCTTGATAATGTGCGCTTAGATTAAACATCAAATTAGCGCCCGAGTTGAGGGGCAGGTCATAAGTCACCCCGACCCCCATCGTTAGTTCGGGTGAAAAAGGAACATCTAGAGCCCTTAAGTCGACTGGCTGCGCTGGACCTGAAAGACCTAAAGTCGCTAGATCCTGGGAAGGCGCATAAGTATCGTATTTATGATCCATGGTGCCGAGATTGGCATCAATTCGCAGATTGTCTGTCGGAAGGTAAATCAACTCAATTTCGACACCGCTATTACTACTCTCTCCCTCATTAACCGCCACCGTCTCTTGGAAGTCGTTGCCGGATGCGTCTTTCACCACCAAAACGGCGTCTCTCTGCAGAGAGTCGTAGGTCACGTCGTAATACGCCATGTTCAGGCGCATTCTGCCGTCAAGGAGGTCTGCTTTAAAACCGATCTCGAAGCTATCGTTCTCCTCACTGTTAAAAGGCTGACAACCTCCATATGCACCACAGGTCTCAGCAAATCCTCCTGCAACAAAACCCGTCGCATAACTGGCATACACCATCACGTTGTCTCGAAAGTCATGATCGACTACCACGCGATACGTGTTGGCAGAAAATTCAGCATTACGCCTTGCATTGAGCGCAAAGGATGACTCCGGCAATGGATTTGTGAAGGGATCTGTGATTTGCGAAAGATCGAATAAGAAGTTACTGAGTGGATTCCCGCCCGCTCCACCTAAGTCCAATCGATGAAAATCTTTCTCGTCGCGCGTATGGCGAAAACCAACCGACAATCTAGTAGCATCAGTCAATTCATAAGTGCCATCAATGTAGAACGCAGTACTCTCTCTCTCCTGGTCGGTCGCTTGAATTTGCAGAATATCGTCAAAAATAGCCGCACCCGCTTGCAGGGGCACAAAACCAAACCGACCGAACACATTAAAATCAACATCATCTGTGTAATACGCGGCGCCCAGTACAAAATTCAGTGGCCCATCAAGATCTGAAGTCAGTCTCAGTTCTTGCTGGAATGTCTCTCGTACCGAATTTCGAGAGGCGTCATAGAGTGAAGTGTAAGCCTCACCAGTGTAGGTACTGTTGAGGATCTCCTCCTGCT
>ERZ887851.475-NODE-475-length-40061-cov-31.859821_pt1 | contig 40061 bp, 40 predicted proteins | sample MGYA00521100_ERZ887851 | MGnify/ENA primary metagenome ERZ887851 (study PRJEB32303, sample SAMEA104408602) | aquatic metagenome | biome: Brackish water; feature: Pelagic; material: water | place: Baltic Sea | collected 2014-06-06T16:11:00 | depth 11,444 m ... | reverse complement strand
CGGTACCAATAGATAAAAACTTAAGGAAATCCACTGCAAAAGTTTTAAGAGCTTTAAGACCCCAAATTCGTTTTATCCCACTTATGGGATTCATCTTACTCAACTTAGGCTCTAAAGCCTTGGGGGTTAGACTAAAACCAGTTTGAACCCCTTCGGCCATTAATGAAGCAAAGAAACATCCGGCAAGCATTGGAAGAACAATCAACCCCATAGCCAAATAAGAATCATTGAATAAAGTAGTCATGCCTTCTTGAGTCGCCTGAATACTGTTAAGGTTCTGAAAAATAGACTTAGTAAAAAGCATTAGTTCACCCGCCTTGGTTGGTGCCCAAAAAAACAGTACTGAAAGACCTGCAAGAAGAGTCGCAGTCATCCCAATTTCGGGAGCTTTGGCAAACTGCCCGCGGGACCTTGCCTCGGAAAGTTTCTTTTCCGTTGGTGGTTCAGTTTTGGAACTTTTATCTACATCTGACACGATTCAATAATTTTAACCTGATTGAATGATATCCAGCATAACTTCCACAGACCTTCTGCTATGCTCGATCACATAGGAGGAAAAAAGTAAAATGGAAGAAACGAGTAAAACTAAACCTGCTAAAATCCTTACGGCAAAACTTGTTATAAATACATTCATCTTAGGTACTGCTTTCCCAAGCACCGCAAATGATATATTGACGATGAAATTTAAGGCAATAAAAGGTGCAGCCATTAAAACTCCCAAAACAAAGACATTGGATACTTCGCTCACATATTCAACCATGGGATTGGCTTGGAGAAAAAAAGTTCCAATCGGAAGGAGTTCAAAGCTTAAGGTGAATGCTTTGATAACTTCGTGATGAATTCCAACAATAAAGAATATCAATAAACTAAAATAGTAAAACAAACTACTTAATGTAGCATCAGTCGAACCAAGCAGAGGATTAATACTATTACTCGCCATAAGACCAATCTCGTAGGAAATCAAGTACCCAGCTAGCTCGACTGCAAAAAAAACCATACGCACCATCATGGCAAGCAGCAGGCCAATACAGACTTCATTCATCGCTAAAATAATTACGCCAACATAATGAGTTGAAAGCTCCAGGTCTGCGGGCACATATGGACTAATTAACAAAGAAAGCATCAGACCAAAAGCCATGCGTACACGTACTGGTATTAATCTACCAGCAAAAAGAGGAATGCCTAAAAAAAAGGCACCTGTTCTGAGTAACACCAGAACCCAAACTACAATTTGCCCTGCCTCAATGGTCACTGAGCCATCGTTGGGATCAGATTAAACATCGAGATACAAAAATCCGTCAAAGTTTTTAGAATAAAATTTGAAGCGAGTACAATTGCGAGGGAGACACATATTAATTTAGGTACAAAAGTAAGAGTTTGCTCCTGGAGACTAGTAATTGACTGAATAAAGCTAACTAAAAGACCAACAACGGTAGCGGTACCCAAAATAGGAATAGCAATAAGTAAGGCCGTCTGTAATAGATTCCTCATCAAATCAACTGCCAATTCCATTGTCATAACTTATTACCTTAAACTAGGTTATATTAAAACTCCCCACCAGGGATTGAACGATCAGGTACCAACCATCAACAAGAACAAAAAGAAGAAGTTTAAAAGGCATGGAAATAACGACTGGAGGCATCATCATCATGCCCATAGACATGAGTGTAGAAGCCACAATAAAATCTACGACAATAAAAGGTATGAAAATCAAAAAACCCATCTGAAATGCAGTTCGCAACTCGCTAAGAATAAAGGATGGAACAACAATACTAAGTGGCAGTTCATCACGAGTCATAGCTCCTTGTCTAGAAATTTCCAAAAAGAACTGGGCATCTTCTTGTCGTGTCTGGTTCATCATGAAATCTTTCATGTAAGCAGTAGAAATCTCTAGAGCTTCAGAGGACTTCATGGCCTTCTCCATGTAGGGTGTAACGGCATCATCATAGATTTTATTCCATATTGGACCCATGATAAAAAAGGTTAGAAATAATCCGAGACCGATGATTATTTGACTTGAAGGAGCTGCATTTACACCAATAGCATTTCGAACAAAACCAAGTACTATTATGATTCGGGTAAAACAGGTCATCATCATAATTACAGATGGACCAAGCGTCAAAATAGTCATGGCGATTACTAATTGAATCGCCAGTCCCAAATCACCCTCCTCGTTAGCACCACTTACATCAATTCTCAGACCCGGTGAACCTGTCCCTGTAGTTTGTGCCTCAGCAAAATTACAGAATATCAAAAGGGTAAAAGACAACAAAATCCAACCAAACTTAAAGCGAATTAAATTACCCATAAAAGTTGCAATGAACATGTCTCATTAGTTTCAAATTTGGTCAGCACCGGAGGAATCTATTGGGTCTAATTTCGCCAAACGTTCGATTCGACCGGGACTTATCCCCAGCAAAAATTTATGTGAATCGTATTCGGCGACCACAAGAAACTGTTTATTGCCAAGGGATCGCGTTTCGCCGAGCTTTATCCCCTTCCCACTATTGGTAGATTTCGAAAGTTGACTACTAGAAACGAATCGATTCAGGAGGTAAGCTAAACAAGCTAAAATACCTAAAAATCCGATGACACGAAAAATTTGGCTAAATTCTTCGAGTTGACCCATAATATGACAAAATGATCACTTTCCTAAACAGGAGTGTGAGGCAGATGTAAATAGAGGGATGAAAAAAGAGAGGAATACCTAGGATATCGAATCGACGATTTCGGTAATCTTGAGTCCAAACCGATCGTCAATTACGACAACCTCACCAAGGGCGATGAGTTTGCCATTAACTAACAAACTGACCGGGTCTTTGGCATTCTGTTTTAATTGTATCTGGGACCCAGGACTTAATTCTACAATTTCTTTCATTGGCAGTTGGGCGGTGCCCAACTGAACCGTAACTTGGACTTTTACGTCCATAACAATGTCCATTTTTTTGCTATCCATAAGATTTACCGATTAAGTTAAGACTTTCTGACATGCACTCATTTACTTGATAAGCGACTTGATCGCCCGTTAATCCGACCTCACCAATAAAACAGGTGCGATCTTCAATTCTGGCTTTTGTTTTAGAAATAATTTCTGGATTCAACTCGATAACGTCATCGACTTCTAAATTGAGTAAATCCCGAACACTAAGTTCGAATGCATCCCATTCAATAGATACATCAACAGGAATTTGATCATAAATCTCGTGCCACTTGGGCGAGACTGTTTGCTTTACCTTGCTTGGAGTATTGGTTTGGGAAAGTAACCCACTGAGAACGGGTTCCATGGTGTAGTAAGGAACCGATATTCGCAGAGGACCAGAAACATCACCAAAAGATGCCTCCATACTAAGGATCAACATCATCGCATGTGGAGGGGAAGTCTGTAGAAATTTCCCGGTTGTCTCGGTACCGATTATAACTGGATTGAGTTTCTTAATTGAGTCCCACTGCTTACACCATTCCTCCAAAATTATGAGATTAAAATCTTCTACCAACGCTTTCTCGATGTCTGTGAGTCCGCGTTCTTCTGGGTTGGTAGATCCTCGCCCGCCTAGAATGCGATCGACAACAGTTGCTGATAAATGGGCATTTACATCAAGCAATCCGACACCATTAAGTTCTTGCAATTTGAAGAGAGTAACACAGGAGGGGGAATTAATCGAAGAAACGAAACTTTTGTAAAGATCCGCATTTAAGTCTTCTAGTTCCAGGTTAAATTCTGTACGCAGAAACATCGAAAGATGTCCTGAAAGGTAATAGACAAACTGTTCAGATTTAGTTTTAAGAAGAGCAAGATCTGATTCAGATAATACAATTGGGTTCGTAAAATCGTAGTTCTTGATTTTCAAGTCAGAAGAATCTGAAATCTTCGTACCATCGTGCAAAAACACAAACCTTTCATCACCAGATTTGCCGCTCAGTTCATCGACATCAAAACTTTCGTCTTCAAAATTATCTGAATCAGGCATGGGAAACAAATATTAATTATTGAACCACAAATTGTGTGAAATAGATTTGGCGGATCAAATCGCTTTCTCCATCTCGATATTTTCGAAGTACCATGGAAAATGATTTCTTTAAATCAATTCTCACCCGTTCTTGAAACCCATCCAACTGGGCATCTTCGTAGGTGTACCCACCCATTATAGAGAGAGCCTTGTCACGGATGCGATGTTCGTTCATTTCCAAAACTTTTTCAAAATCTCCAGCAAGTCCTTCCATCCTAAGTTCGATGTTAATGTAACGAGATTTTATGGGACCACCCAAGTTGGTAATAAGTTGCTTTAGTTCGTAAAATTTCTCCTCACCTGACGGTTCCATATTCAAAGGTTGTCCACCTTCAATAATTTGATCTTTAACGATCTGTTCAGGTTTATTCATCTTAATTACAAAAGTCATAGCTGCTACGGTCAATGCTGGGGCAAGTATGATTGCAATTAATGCCGGCACCAAATTTCCGCCGCCGGAATTCTTCTCACTTTCATTGGTTGGTAACTCATCTAGTTGGTCTGCACACATTAGGTATAAAGGTTTAAGGGTTAACGCTTTAAATTGACTGCTTCAGTAAGGATGGCGTCCGAAGTTGTCACTATTCTCGATCCAGCTTGGAATGATCTTTGATGACTTATCATCATAGCAAATTCGTTCGTGAGGTCGACATTAGAAAGTTCAAGAGCGTATTGTTTAATCTTACCATTCGAACCCGACCCCGGAATCGAATTTTCAACTAATCCAGCGAAATTTTCACCAGGTTGCCCATTAGAATAAAAACCATTCCCAGTACGTTGCAAATACTGAGGAGCTTGAAAATTGGCTATCTTTACCTGACCTGCTACGCGGATCGAATCTTGCCCATCTTTACTGACGATGAGGCTAACCACTCCATCGTCGTCAATTCGACGAGCTAATAAATCCTCACCGTCTTCAAGACCAAGAAGAAGTGGTTGATCTTGGATATTTGTTAACTGGAACCGATTTTGGTCACGAGTTACAACTATACCTTCAGCAGTTGATTCAAAAGCTCCTGCTCTCGTGTAAAAAACCTCACCAGACTCTGGGTCGATGACTTCGAAAAAGCCACCTGCATTGGGCAAAGCTTCCCCTTGTATTGCTAAGTCTAAATCAAGACCAGTATTCTCAATAATACCTTGGTTAAAATTAGAGGACAAAGATCCCACGCTTACACCAGAACCATAGTTCCTTGTAGTATTTTGCGGTTCACCACCTACAGCAGGACCTGCATTATTTTGATGAATATAAAAATTATCAGTAAAGTTAGCCCGTGCAGATTTGTAGCCAAGGGAATTAACATTGGCTATGTTGTTACTAAGAACTTGCAATCCCTCGGAAAAACTTTTGAGGGCGGAAACACCGTTATGGAGTGAAGGAATCATACGAAATTACTTATCAGAATTAACAAAGTTTCTTATTTAGATAAGTGCTCTTTGTCTAAATTGTCGTTATTGCCCAAAGCCTGTTCCAGTTTTCTGTCATCATGGGCCAACTCAACACGCTTGATGTTTGAAGGGTTGTAGGTATTTCCGTTTACAACAACTTCTATTGTACCGTCGTCGGATCGGTTCACGGCTTCCACAATTCCGTTTACTTCCTTGTTATCGGAAAGAATTTCCACACGATTACCCAAATAAGTTTGGGCAAGCATTTCACCGTGCGAATCTGCAAATTTTGAAAATCCGTCAGTGAACTGCTGCATTTGTTCAAGGGAAGCAATGTTAGCCATTTGAGAGATAAACTCGGTATCTTTCATCGGTTCCAAAGGGTCTTGGTTCGTAATTTGACTCGTAAGCAATTGCAGAAAGTCATCCATTTTTAACTGACTGTTACTCTCGGATGCATCTTTAGCCGAGAGACTCGGTTGATTATTCAAAAAAGCAGAATTGGAAATTGTATCAATCATGGTGAATTTTGTTTATTGGAAAAGGCATGGTCCATTTCTTTGTAAGAACTGAATATATGGATGTTTAAAGAATGCTCGCTTGGAATTGGAAGGTTATTAGAGAAAGAAAGAAGCTTGGTTGCTAAGAAGTCACGAGTCTCTTGGTTATTGGAAATGAAACAAATCTTGAAATCATTGGCTGCTTTCTCGATACGGACTGAAACTGAACTTCCATTGTCGAGAGAAAATGCAAAACGAAGAATTCCATTACTGTGGGAAAAACCAATGCCACCTGAAACAAACGAATCCTCAACGCGATCAAGAAGCTCGTCATGAGATAAAGGATTAGAGTGCGTAAGCTCATTATCATTGAATGAGTTTTTTGGTTTTTTATGAGATTTGGAATCATCAAGATTGGAATAAGAAGTAGCACTTTTTGTGCCACCAAAACCTAAATCATCAATCTTACTGAATCTTGTAGCTACATTGTGGCCAGATAAGGTTGAAATTTGTTGGGGTATAGGCCCCGAAGCCTTAGACTGAGAACCATTAAACGATGTAGGGTTCAAATGTGCGTAAGGGTGAGGAATCACTTTAGACGGCATCGAAGGACTCGAAGGATTCGAGAGTAAACTTTGGCCTTTAAGTGTATTGGCTTGGTTACTATGAAAACTTAAATTTCCAAACTTAGATGCCTTCACAGATGACCCGGAATCTACATGATTAGATACAGATCTAGGATTTGTAATATTATCTTTGGGAGAATTGTTGTTTGCGCCTGAACGAGAAAGAATGTCATTCCCTTTTTCAGAAACTTTTCGAGGTAATTTATTAGAAGATGTGCTAAATTTTTGTAAATTAGAATTAAAAGTTTCAGCACGCATTTTGGGAGGTAACCAGAAAGAACCAGTCGACCCCATCGCCTGATGACCTTGGGACGGGCCTTTGGTGCTAGGATTAAAAGAAACTTCGGTCATAATCTACTACTCCATGCTCACGCTGGGAAGGAGCCCTCGATCTCTCATCGCTAGTGCATCTGCCAACTCGATTAAATCATCCTGATCACTATTTAACATAAATGCAATGATCGGAGCTTTATCCTCTGCTTTAAGCATTTCAAAAATCCCTAGAGCCTCTTCAAACCTCCTTTTTTGTCTCCAATTTTGGATTTCTACGCTTGCTACCTCAGGTCCCATCTCGATCCACCTATTAGCTGTGTCTTTGTACTCCTTTAATTTTTCCTCACTTAAATCCTTACCCTTTTTGGACTCAAACTCGGCAAGTCGTGAAGACAAATCGTCTTGAATCCTGTTAAGTTCTCTTTTCTGTTTTTCCAAGGATTCAAGATCCATTGAAAGAGCGGATTCTCTGGCATCGAGGTCTTTCTCTCGTTCTAGAAGCTTATCTTTTAATAAAGATAATTCCTTGGACAATTGATTCATTGAATGAGTTTCTGCTGGAGAATAACTGGTATCATCTGCATCGAACTCAACGCTGGTAAACTCCGCTTTTACTACCGGAGCTAGTTTAAAAAGATCGTCAAAATTTAAAAACAACATTAGCCCGGCACTAGCAACGGACATCAAGACGGCAAGGAGGACAATAACAGATGCAGAGAATTTCATAAATTAGGCTTGGCGGTTTATTCTTTGAAAAAGAAATCTAGCACCGATAATGTCTTCGAGTTCTTTTTGTTCTTTTGAATTTTCTTGGAAATAGTGAGCTTCTTTTTGCTTTTCTTCGAGCTTGAGAACGGCTTTGTATTCAGAATCTTTACTTAAGAATATTTCCCTTCTGGAAACTTTAATTTCCTGGGCTTGTTTGAGCTCCAATTCGATCTTAGAAATACGCTCACGCTCCAAGTCTAAACTGCTTTGCAATGACTGAATTTGCTCACCTCGAAAACTCCCTTTTTGCCTTTCCTGCATAAGTTGGAAAATCGACTCTTGTCTATCCCGGGCTTTTATTAACTTGGTATTTAGTTTTTCTACCTCCTGTATCGAGCCTGCGAATTGAGAAAGAGCCACATCTCTCTTATTCTCTTTGAGGCGTAAAAGTGCCTTTAGTTTAAATACAAAAGACTTCATCTAAGAACATTCCTCAATTCAGAAAAAGCATTTTCGCGTTTGGCTAAAACATCAAACTTTTGACGCAGGAAATCTTGGATTCCAGTAAATTTATCAATAGCAAGATCTATCTTGGGGTTACTATTTTTCACATATGCACCAACATTAATCATATCCTCATTTTGATGATAAGTGGACAGAAGATCTCTCGCATGGGAAATTAAAGACAGCTCCTCTTCATTACAAACCGACCGGTCCAAACGACTAACACTACTCAAGACATCAACTGCAGGGAAGTGGTTGGCATTTGCCAGTTTTCGGGAAAGAACAATATGACCGTCCAAAAACCCGCGAACCGCATCGGCGACTGGTTCATTCATGTCGTCCCCTTCAACTAAAACGGTGTAAATTGAAGTAATTGCACCTAATTCACTCGTGCCTGTTCTTTCTAATAACTTGGGCAACAGTGAAAAAACAGATGGCACATAGCCCCTTGAAGCCGGGGGTTCTCCAGAAGCTAGCCCAATTTCTCTTTGTGCCATGGCAAACCTGGTCAGGGAATCCATCAGTAGAAGGACTTTTTGACCTTCATTTCGAAACCCTTCAGCAATTGCGGTTGCCAAAATAGATGCACGAATTCTCATAGGTGCCGGTTGGTCAGAAGTTGAAACAACCACAATGGATTTTCTTAATCCCTCTTCACCTAAATCGCTTTCCACAAATTCTCGTAATTCACGACCTCTTTCCCCTACAAGTGAAATGACATTTACATCGGCATCTGAACCTTTGGCGATCATGCCTAAAAGAATAGATTTCCCAACACCACTTCCTGCGAAAATTCCTATTCTTTGCCCAACTCCCATGGGGACAAAACAATCTATCGACTTGATCCCAGAAGCAAAAGGCTCTTTGATTCTGGATCTAGATAAAGGGTTAGGCGGGTCTGCATAAAAACCATCACGAGAAGGAGCAACTAAAGGGCCTTTCCCGTCAATCGGCCGACCCATCCCGTCTATAATCCTACCCAATAAAGATGGCCCAAATGGCACTTCATTCGAATTTCGGCGAGAAATCACCTTACAACCAGGATGGATCAAATGGATACTATTTAAAGCCATTAGAAGAACAACATTTTCACGAAAACCAATAACTTGGGCTTCGATCTTCTCGGCGCTCCGATCAGATGTAATTGAACAAACTTGACCGATTGAGGCTTCCGGACCTTCGGATTCAATTACTAAACCAGTAACTCGACGAACTACACCAACTTTGTCAAAGGTTCGAACACCTCTAACACCATTTTGCAAAAGAGAAAATCGTTCTGACAAAGAATTAACCATTTCCAGTCAGCTCCTCTCTTACCTTTCTCATCTTGGTGGCGATTCTTCCGTCCAAAAGGCCAAACTTACTCTTAACTTGGCAATCTCCTTTGGATAAGGATGCATCCTCAAAAAATTTTACTCTTGGAAGATCTGCGAAAATTGCGTCTTCTCCGTCCAAATTATCAAAAATCCCCGCAATCGCACTCGCAAAACCATCCTCATTTTGCGAAGCATTATCATCGTCGACTTCTTGATGATTTATCTCCTTGCCCATGGCTTTGAGCAGTTTTAGGTCTTCGGGACAAAGAAACACTTCAAGGTTTTCATCTTCATCCGCAAATTCGCCGATTAAAGAACGGACAATTCTCTCAACATCATTTGCACCCAATTCAATACCTGGAATTATTTTTTCAATAATTTCCATAACCAAACCGGGAAGGTTTTCATTTAATTGATCAAGGGTGTGATCAGTTTTTTTGTTAAGGTTTTCCAGAACACTTTGCTGATTGGCAGCGAACTCATTTCTAAGTTTGTTTATTTCAGCTAGGTAGAAATCAGTAGCACTTTTCTTCCCTTCCTCAAATTTTTGACCTGATTCTTCAGCAACCTTTTCAATGGGAACGGGCGGCGAAGAGACTGATCTTACACTAAATCCCTTGAGATCATTAGGGAAAGAAACTTTTTTATTGAACGACAACGTCGCTTCCTCCTGTATCCAAGATAATCTCTTCGTCTTCCTCGAGTTCTCGGAGGATTTGTATGACACGATCTTGAGCAGATTCAATTTCAGAAAGGCGCTTAGGTCCGAGGAATCCAAGTTGTTCTTCCAAGGCTTCAACCGCTCGCTTGGACATGGTCGCATAAACTGCTTTTTTAAGCTCAGGAGAAGCATTTTTCATAGCAATGACCAAATCATCTTGATCGACCTCCTTGGTAACTTTGGAAATATCACCTGGACTAAGTCGTACAATATCTTCGAAACGGAACATTCTCTGACGAATTGAACCACCAAGTTTGGGGTTCCTTTTCTCAATACTTTTCAAAAGTTCCTTGCTTTGTTCCTTATCAAACCAGTTCAATAGATCAGCAGCTGCCTTGACTCCACCAGAGACAACCCGTGGAGACTGGCCTTTTTGGCCAATTCTCGCACCAAGCGTACTGGCAACAAGCTCAACTTGGGCAAGTGGCGTTGTTTCCATGCTCCCCACCCTTTCAACAACTTGTTCTTGAACATTAGGCGGCATCATCATTAGTACTTCAGACCCTTTATCAGCGTCTAAATTGGATAAAATAAATGCAATTGTCTGAGGTTGTTCTAAGCGCAAAACATTGTAAATCTGACCAGGATCCATCTCCTTTATATCCTCCATAAACTCGAGAGTGTCTCGAACTGGAGAAATGCGGTTCAAAATGTTATTCGCCTTAAAATCTCCGTGTGCAAGTTCAAGGGTTTTCTTTGCAAACGATAACCCTCCTAAGTTTGAATTCACACTGGATTCAATGATTTCCGAAAACTCATCCAACACACAATCCTTCATCTCTTGATTAACCAATGGAAAATCTGCAATTTTTTTACAAATACTATCCGCATCCTTTTGTTCAAAACGCTTTAGTAGAGTGGAGGACGCATCAGGACCTAAAGCAATCATGAGGAGCGCTAGCTTCTCATGCCTAGACAACCTGGAATAGCGTTCGGAAACGCTCTCTTCTTCTTCTAATTCGTCCATACTAAACGCAAGATCGAATAAAAATTACCGAGTTGTACCCGTCTCTAAGTATCTTTTCAAAGCAGTACCTACATTGTCAGGCTTTTCTTGGATCAAATCATTAAGAAGCTCCGGTGTTAAGCCACTACCCAAACTTCTTGTACCCGAGAGTAGTTGTTGGTCATCTTCATTGAGAACCTGAACCTCGGCATCACTTGGCTTGAACTTCTTGAGCATTCTCAAGAAGACTATAAAAATAGCTATCGCTAGCACCACACCAAGAAGGTTTTTCAAATGCGGACCATAGGTATCAAGTATTTGTTGAAATTGGTTCAGAGTTTCCCCCGCAGGACCAACAAAAGCAGGCAAAAACTCAACCTCGTGAACAGTAACATGAGTACTGAGATCGGACTGGTCGAAACGCGCCCCAATTGCATTCACAACGGCATCGCGAATACCGTCAATTTCTTGGGTAGTTCTTGGAGACTCACCTTTGGCAATAAGAACGGCAGCACTTCGCCCAACAATAGAACCCGGTTCTTGGACTTCTTCCCGAAGCGTACGACTAATTTCAAAGTCAGTGGTCTTACTTTCACGCTTTTCATCGCTTTGAGCCATGAGAGGTTCTTGTTCAGTTGCGTCTTGACTAACATTAGGCACATTGGCACCCATTCCCGCACCTCTGTTTTGAGGCTTAGTTTCAACGGTTGTAGCCGAGTCCTTGTCAGAAGTTTGCGTTCTTGGAACCTGCCCTTCTGGGTCAAATTGTTCATCTAAGAGGGTCGAGGATTTGGTATTAAGGTTTACAGAGACTCGTGCAACCACGTTATTTTTGCCAACAATGCGGGCAAGCATCGTTTCAATTTTCTCTTCAAGTCTGCGTTCTTGTGCTTGGTATGCTTTCATCATTTGACCAACCACTCCCGCAGCCCCCTCAACCTCTCCTTCATCTGAAAGCAGATTTCCTTGATTATCAAGAACTGCTACATTGGATTTATTGATACCTTTGACTGAACGTGCTACTAAAAATTGAATGGCATTCACATTGCTTTTATCCAAGGTGTTACCTCCAGTATCAACATAAACAGACGCACTTGGACGATCGTTAGGATCCTCGCTTAGCAATAAATTATTTTCGGGCTTAACCACAAAAACTTTAGCAGACCTAATTGCATCCATCATGGAAATAGTTCGGGCCAGCTCACCTTGAATGGCTCGGGTGTGATTAGTACGCTGAACGAAATCACTAATCCCAAAATTACCTTCATCAAAAATTTCGTACCCGACATCGCCACTCTTAGGTAACCCTTTCATCGCCAGTTCCATCCGTGCAGCAGCCAGTTTGTCTGCAGTGACCAAGATAGAATCGCCACCAGAACCGTACTCAAACTCAATTTGATTGGCTTTTAGAACTTCGGTTACTTCTCCTAAATCAGCAGCATCTGCTCCGCTTACTAAAGGTCTTAGATCTTTACTTCCACCAGAAAAAGACAGAATCGCCGCACTAACAACGAGGACACCCACAAAAGCTCCAGCCATCGAAAACTTTTGAGAGGTAGAGAGAGCGTTCCAAATTTCCCCTAATCTGTTTAATCTTTCTTTCATAAAATATTACAAATTCTAAACCTGCATGCGCATGAGTTCTTTGTACGAATCAACAAGTTTGTTCCTGACCTCTATCATTAAATTAAATGCTACCTTCGATTCTTCTGACTTCACCACAGCTTCATGAATATTGTCTGATTTTCCAAGTATAAGATCTTGAGTTTCTTTAGCGGAAACTTTCTTTTTGTGATCCACACCACGAACGAATTTTTCAAACATTTCCGAAAAACCAGGTGCAGTAACCCGATCAGTAGGTGTTGTTTTATCTATAATTGGTGCAGATATTCGACCGGTTTGCGAAATACCGGATAACGAATGCTGTTCGGATCCAATTTTATTGGAAAACTTTTGCGGATTGAGATTAGGGTTTTGCCTAAGCAAATCGTTAAGCGATGGTAGAGATGATACTGCGTCCATAATAAGAAAAATTTATCTTCCGATCGCCAAGGCTTGCTGAGCCATGCGACGGGAGGTTTTAACAACAGAAAGGTTGGCTTCGTAAGCTCGAGAAGCACTTATAAGGTCAATCATTTCTCTAGAAACATCAACATTAGGCATTTCAACCATCCCGTCTTTGTTTGCATGGGGATGTCCAGGATTAAAAATCATTCTCCCGGGCGTTTGATCATCGTAAACATCGACCACACGAACTCCCTGATAAAGGTTCTCATCCACATAACCCGGTGTGCGACGATCAGGGGTTTTTATAAACTCTTCAAAAGCAACTTCCTTGCGCTGGTAAACCTTTCCTGACGCATCTTGAGTAGTATTGGAATTTGCGATGTTTTGGGCAATAACTTCGAGACGAATTTTTTCTGCTGACAATGCACTGCCCGTTGATTCGACTCCTGGTATAAGATTCATTGTCATATAGTCTTAGATTCTACCCTTAATGGCTAAGTTTAATTCCTTCAATGTTCCACCAACTGAGTTGGATAAATACTCATAATTCAGTGCATTCCGGTTCATCGCGAGCATCTCCTCGTCTAGTTGAACTGTATTTCCATCCATGCGAACCGGTTTAGCTTGACGATCCTCAACACTTCGAGGGTTCAACCCCTTCACACGACGAAAATCTTTACGATCTACTGCCCTTCTTAATTCGACAGAAAAATCCTTTGGAAGATCTCTTCTTTTGAAGCCTGGAGTTTCCACATTGGCCAAATTGTTGGACAAAGCCTCATGCCTGAGGTGAGTAGCATCCAGCAGTTTTTTTGAAACAAGATAGTTTTCTTGGCTGTAAAGGTTGTCAAGAATGGCAGTCATCGGCGAATACAATGCAATCATCGCGCCAAATAGAGGCTTAATTTCAAGGGAATATTTTGACTTAATGTGACAAGGGAAGAACGAAGATTGCCTTTTTCCTGCAAGCGGGGCTATAAATTTTTAGATAACTTGAAAATTCCCAATTTTGAAATTAGCCAAGTCGCCTTGGATGACAAAGGATGTATCATCCAATCCGCAGAATCCTTTGCCGCATGGATTGGAGAGTCTAATGAAAATCTTCTAAGTCGAAATTTTTACGAACTTATTACAAGCATAGATCCGAGTTGGAGTCTTGTGATTGATCAAAATTTCCACCTAAATTCGTTCGAAAAATTTTTGCCGATCTCTTCTACTGAAGGTGAATCATCTATTGGCTTAAGCTTAGTTTATTGCAGGTATGAGACTTTAGGTGTACTTGCTATCTCAACATCCCTGGCTCCTCACGAATCACTCAGAAAAGCGTTCCTGGGAGATTTAATGAAAGACCCAAGGGCGTTGGCAAATACGCTCATTCGACTCCAAAAAGCTGAAAGCCGCCTTTCTGACTATGTAAGCAACTTCCCTGGTATCTTTTTTACACAACGACCAGACATGACCTTTAGCTATCTTTCAAGAGGAGTACAAAAACTATTCCCCTTAGACTATAAGGAAATGTATAGGAATGGTGGACTCTTTCTTGAAAAAATTGTCGAACAAGATCGAGCTCACTTTCAAAGAGAGTTAACTTCTCACGAAAAAATCAATGGAACATTTAGTTTAAGCTACAGAATTCGGATTCCACCAGCAGACAAAATCATCTACCTTTTGGATGTTCGAACTCCCATCATAACAGCAACAAATAAAACATTAGGCTTTGATGGGGTATTTATTGACATAACGAGACAAGCGATTGCCGAGCATAGGCTGACCAATTCAGTATGGAGAGAGGGATTGGCAACATTAACAAATGGTCTCGTCCATGACTTTAGTAACCTCATGGCAGGTATTTTTTCTATCAGTGAACTTTACTATTCAATGATGAAAAAAGATGACCCTATGGCAAACGGGATGGGACAGATTAAAAAAAGTGCCTTACAGGCTCAAAAGCTAGTTCGTCGTATTATAGACCTGCATCGGGACAAACCTGCCACTCGTTCTCTCCATGACCTAAAAACCCTTTTAAGTGATCAAATGGACCTTGTTGGCATTCTAATACCTCCAAGTGCAAAAATCATTACAAAGTTCTCTAAAGAACCAATGTTGGCCTACATCGAAGAGACTGGATTTAGGCAAGTAATCTTAAACTTAGTAATTAATGCCCGCGATGTAATAGCTAAAAGAGGTAAAATTAAAATTACTTTAAGAAAAGTTTCACGGGGCGATTTACTAACTGAAAACCACCGAGGTCAACAAACCAAAGTGTTAAAAGACGGGGCAGAAGTTATCATTTCTGATAATGGGCCCGGAATTCAACTTGATATTTCAGATAAAATATTTGATCCATTTTTTACAACCAAAGACTCGAATGCTGGCTCAGGCTTCGGCCTTTACAACTGCAAACTTTTTGTCGAAGACCACAAAGGAACGATTGGATTTAATTCAAAACCTGGCAAAGGCACATCTTTTTTCTTTTATCTCCCCCTTGATCCAAGAAGAGATGATCAATAATCAAAGAGGATTCACCGGAACTAACTTGCCCTTTTCATAAAACATTTCGGTTTTTATAATACCATCCGCATCGTAAAATCTCATCGGTCCATGCAGCTTACCTTCTAGGTATTGTGCTTCTACCCAAGAACCATCGGGAGATTTCTTAATGCTTTTACCGTTGAGCAGTCCATTTAAATATTTTTGGCTAGTTGACTGGTGTTCACCAACTCGATCGACATTTCCAGTGTAAGCTTTACCAGAACTACGATCAACTAGCAAAGTAGGTGTGTCCAATTCTGAACTTACCGATTCAGTAAATTGAAAACTTTCCACAAAGTCGGATTCTGTTCCATTAAAGTCGTTATTCCTAGCTAATTGACCGTCTCCACACCCTAATATGAAAAAAAGACATAACCATTGAAAGAGCTTCACAGCTTTAGCTTTTGGAAGAAGATAAGTAATCTTCAAACTCATAAAGTTTGGGATCCCGAGCCAGGTGCCTGCTGGGTTTATCCTTTTTAAAAGTACCATCCATTGAGGATTCGACCCCATCTTGATCTCCATCAGCATCTTCCATTGCACTACCTAAACTGTCCTCCAATTCTTCAGGATTGGCACCTTCTTCTAATTTCCTAACAACCTCCTCCATTACGCCATCCATTTTCTCACCTGTCATTTCACACATTTTACGCATCAGTGAACCCATTTGGCGAGGATCTGGATTTTCTTCATCCATGCCCGAAATCGCATTCTCCATTTCTTTCATAGCGCTAGAAGATTGGGCATCACTCAGTTTAGAAAACGGATCAACTTCAGAATCATCATTAACTTCATCCCCGTCCCCCCCATTTCCTGTTACAGAAAAAGCACTCACCATTTTTCGCATTTTTAATTTTTCACCATCAGGGCATAATGGAAAAACATCAGAGTTTTTTATTGTGCGAGAATAGAAAGAATAAATTTTGTGATTATCTGGAGAATAAAATTCGTAGATCGGCATAAAAGTGTATTTAATGATTAAGAATTATTTTCAAGTCAAAGAGTTAAGTAAGTTTTTTCATTGTAGATGCCTATTCCACCTAAAAAGTTTAATTGGTTAGTGGCACCTAATAATTCGGCCCTTTGGGTCTTTATCCCCCTAGGTTACACTTTAATCATACAAACATTGACTGGATTCCCTAAGCCTGAAACTTTGAAAGAAATTTCAGCACACGATTTCTTACTTTATATTTCAGAAGAACTTTTTAATTACCCATTTTGGTTACAAGACTTGAGTCATTTCCCCCTTTTTTTCGTATTCGCTTGGTTATGGACATGGTTTTTGAGGAGGAACAACTATCGGTCTAAGGATTTAGTTAAAAGCATTTTGATCTGTATCTCCTTTGCAATTTTAAATGAATTTAGCCAATTTTTCATTCCTCGTCGTTTTCCTTCTACAGCAGATGTAATAATGAACTTGGCAGGAGTAATATCCAGCATACTCATTCATTCTTATTTTTTTAAGCGAAGAAGTCAGAAATTGAATAAATCAAAAACCTAAGCATGTAATCACTTATTAACTTGAGAAAGATTCAGTTCTCGCTCGGGTAAGCTTGGGTGTGAGTGATGAAAGTAGGACAACCAAGGATGAGGCAAAGGATAGCTAAGGTTTTTAGTACACAATTTCCGAAGAGCAGATTTTAAAGCACTTGCACCGCCAATTGCTTCACCAGCAAACTTATCTGCCTCAAATTCATGTTTACGAGATAGCATATTAGATAAAGGGTTTAACCAATACGAAAAACAACCTCCAAAAAATAAAGCGATTAAAAACACTGGTGCAAATGCCCCAGCAAGTTCGTCAGAAAGGTTTAGTTGAGTGATTAACCAATCTGAACTCAGAAGAATGTGCAGTAAGTAAAAGAACCCCCACCCAAAAATCAATGAAAGAGCCAATCGCTTAGGGATATGACCTAGGCGATAATGACCGATCTCATGTGCCACAACCGCTTCAATTTCACTTTCATTCATTTGTTCTAACAGCGTATCGTAAAGGACTATCTTACGGAATCTTCCAAAACCCGTAAAAAAAGCATTGGAATGACCCGACCTTTTGCTCCCATCAATGACTTGTATTTCCTTTGCCTTAAAGCCAGTTTTATTTGCTAGGTTGTGCAATTTTTCACTTAAGCCATCATCATTTAACGGAGTTAAGGTATTAAACAGAGGTAGAATAAACCTTGGCCATAAAACCATCAATACCAGTTGAAGAAAAAACACACCTCCAAATGACCAAAACCACCAATAGTTGGGAGAAAATGCTGAAAATTCTCTGTAAAAAAACACCAATACTCCAATCATTAAACCAAGAAACACAAAAGATAATATAGTTTCTTTAATCTTATCCATAATCCATAGGTTTTGTGTTTGGTTATTGAAACCAAATTTCTGTTCCAACCTAAATTGGCGGAACCAGTCAAAAACGAACCCTGGAAGTTGAAGTACTAGGACCATGCTTGATACCAGCAAAGATATTTCCCAGATAGGGCTATCTTTAGTAGTCGGCCAGTTGAGAAAAACCCAAGGAAGAGCAACAAATAAAATGAAAAAGGAAAGGCATAATGAAAACAAATCCTCAAAGGCAGAAAAACTTGATTTGGCTAAGGTATATTCTGAGCATTTCCGCCAGTCTTTTTCGACCATATAGCCATTAACCTCATCAGGTAATTTCTTGAGGTTGGCCTTAACGGTTGTCGCATTAGAAAAAGCTAAGATACGTTCGAACAAATACCTGGTACAAAGAAGCACAGTAAGTAGAATTTGTAGAAATGTCATGATTGCTTACTTTACAGACAAAATAAATTCTGTCCACCTATCGATGTCTACTTTCTTAGTTTGCTACAAATCAAATTAAAGGCATAATACACCTACATCGTGAATTCGACAAAACCATCAGGCGAAATTAACTTTGAACAAGCCATCCAAAAACTGGATGAAATTGTATCCAATATGGAGAACAGTAATCTTAATCTCGATTCACTTGTTGGAAACTACCAAAAAGGGATCCAACTTTTAAGCATTTGCCGCAAAAAGCTAGATGACGCAGAGTTCAAAATCAAGGAGGCAACCACTGATATACTAAGCGACAAGCAAAATGATTCTCGACAAAATTAAAGGCCCAAAAGACTTACGAAAACTCGGGAAAGATGAACTCTCTACACTTTGCCAGGAAATAAGAGATAAGATTATTTCCGTTACCTCTGAAAATGGCGGACATGTTGGACCAAACTTGGGAGTTGTTGAACTAACCGTTGCCTTGCACCTTGCATTTGATTCTCCCAATGACTCCTTCGTTTGGGATGTCTCTCACCAAGGATATGTTCACAAACTATTGACCGGAAGAAACGACCCTAAATTTGATGATCTAAGACAATCTCAAGGGTACAGTGGCTTTCTTTCCAGGGATGAAAGTGTTCACGATTCTTTTGGTGCTGGGCACGCTGGTACTGCCCTATCAGCCGCACTTGGAATGTGTGCAGCACGCGACTTATCCGGTGAGTCAAACCATGTAGTGGCAGTAGCTGGAGATGCAGCCTTTACATGCGGTGTTACCCTAGAGGCATTAAACAATATAGCTTCAACAACCAAAAAATTCATTCTCATCCTCAACGACAATAAATGGTCAATCGCGAAAAATGTCGGGGCTTTTTCAAAATACTTTAACGAACTAATAACCAATCCGATCTATTCGAAGTTTCACAAAGAGGCTGAAAATTTCCTTACTCAATTCCCTGGAGGAGATTCCCTCATAAAATTCATATCAAAAGCCAAACGGGACACCAAAGAATTGCTTGCTCCATCTAGCATTTTCGAAAAATTAGGCCTTCGGTACCTGGGCCCTATTGATGGGCACGATGTTACATCACTTGTTCATTTTTTCGAATTCGCCAAGCAATCAGACGAGCCAATCGTACTGCATTTACTAACTCAAAAAGGAAAAGGCTTTCCTGCAGCTATCCATGAACCTGAGAAGTGGCATGGTGCCCCACCCTTCAATCCACGCAGCACAGATACTTCGAAAAATTCGAATGGAGCTCCAGAAAAGTTCCAAGATGCTTTTGGTGATTCGTTAGTTAAGATTGCGAAACATAATGATAAAGTTGTTGGAATCACTGCGGCTATGCCTAGTGGCACAGGTCTAAGTTCTATGAGCAATGCTTTCCCTGATCGTTTTTTTGATGTGGGTATTGCTGAAGAACATGCAGTTCTTATGGCTGCAGGTATGGCCACCAAAGGAATGCGACCTGTTTGTGCAATCTACTCAACGTTTCTTCAAAGAGCTTACGATCAAATCATTCATGATGTCTGTTTGCAAAATTTACCTGTTACTTTTTGCCTGGACCGTGCCGGTTTATCGCCTAACGACGGTCCGACTCATCATGGATTATTTGATTTGTCTTATCTTAGGTGCATACCAAATGGAGTTATAATGCAGCCGGTAAGTACAGACGAACTTCTTCCGATGATCGAATTAGGAGTGAATTCCAAATCACCAACTTTCATCAGATATCCAAAGGGAACTGGTGCCAAAATTAATTATACGACCACTGCATTTCCCTTGTCTCTGGGAAAAGCTGCCTGCCTAAGGGAAGGTGAGCATATCGCCATTTGGGCTCTTGGAGATTTTGTGTCTGTTGCAGAACAAATACACCACCACCTGAACTCTATATACGGTATTGATATTACCGTGGTCAATGGTCGCTTCATTAAACCTTTAGATGAAAAATTATTGAAGAAACATGCATTGACTCACGACAGGATTATAACACTTGAAGATAATGTGTTAGCGGGAGGGTTTGGATCTGCAGTAGTCGAGTTCCTTCAAGATTCTAATATTCAAACTCCGGTTTCACGTTTAGGTTGGCCCGACAAGTTCATTCCGCATGGAACCGATGTAGATATACTCCGAAGACTTTGCGGATTAGATTTTCAAGGAATTTTAAATAAAGTTTTATCCCATCTTTCACCTGAAATAAGCTCAGCCAAATTGGTTGAAAGGACTTAAACCGAACTTTCCTTTAAATTTCAGTCATCAACCAGTTGGATATTGAGTAACGAAAACCTTCCAGATGGATCCGATGCGATCAAAGTGTAAGACCCGCTACTACTTTCCCATGGAACAACTCCACCGATTGTAACTGTTGATCCATTGCTATCATTTGTTTGAGACTTTATTTGTAACCATTTTGTATCCCCTGAGGGATAAAGTAGTTTGTAGTTAATTAATTGCTTATCCGGATCATAAGCATTTATTGGTTGTTCAATGTAACTGCCTAAAGAACTGGAGATCTCCAAAGGTGAGGTAGATGTAAATATAGGTGCGTCCTGGACTGATTTCACATGTACTTCAAAAGGCACATGAGTAAGTCGGTCTCCTTCATCCGCAACTAAAATAAATCGATCAATACCGTTAAAATGTAAGGGCGGAGAATAACTGAAATTGGAAATTACCGTAAATTCTCCGTCTTTCATAGACTCTAAACTTGAAATGGTTGCACCACTAGATGGCTGAACAAGTAAACGCCAACCCAAGCTATCACCTTGCTCCTTATCTGGATTAAAGGCTCGCAAATCAAGTGCTGCCTCATTGACTTCTCCACGATGGTCATCTTCAACAATGAATACCTTGACTGCACTGTTTATTTCTGAACCAGACGAGGTCTGAATTCGTGGTGGAAAATCATCCACTCGAATTACTAGTGAAAAATCTTGGCGAATTAAGTCATCCCCGCTTTGTGCTTCGATCGAGAAAGTGTAATTACCTTCATCATACCATTTAGGTGAACCAGATATTATAGCTCGTCCTTGGCCAAGATTATTCCATGTTGCCCAAGTTGGAAGTGAGGATCGAAGTTGAATTTCGGGGTAACCCTGCCACGGCCAGTCAGAATCAACAACATGTATATTGTATACATAGTCTTTTTCATCATTCCAGCTTATGACATCAGTAAGATTGGAATCTGTAGGCGGAGAAGATGCAAAGAATGGAGTATCATCAAGTTGCGTTACATTAATTGAAACTGGGATCGTCACCATTTGTGGAAGTGAATTTTGTGCTCCCCCGTTGTCAATGACTCCTATCGAAAAATAATCCAAACCAGAATAGTTAGAGTCGGGAGAATAACTTAATTGAAACCCATTTTCGTTAATCTGAGCATGACCATTCTCAGGGGCACTAACAATGGACCAAATTAGTTCGCTTGCTAAAGATTCATTATCAGTAGCAGATAGGAAGTTATCCCAATGCTTAGAACTATCTTCCACCACCTCAGCTGAAATAGTAGTAAAATTAGGTACTGGAGGTTGATTCAGATAGTTTACCTCCAATGTGAAACTTGTTGAGGTGTTAAGGTTATCAATAAGACTTTTTATATTAGCACCCATTTCATATGAACCAATTTGGTCGACACTGGGTTGGCCGAAAAAGCGAAAGGTTCTAGAAAATTGTGACTCGGATAGCATTTCCTTGCTCAACCAAGGTGGCATACCGGATATGATTAATTCAGTAGTATTAATTCCATCTCCATCTTCATATGAAAGAAGAAAATCAAACTTTTCATTTTCTACTGAAATTGTCCCTTGAGGAATTTCTAAAAATAGAGGCGTATCCGCAACGCTCTCGACTGCAAATTCGATAATCGCTTCAACAGCAGTGTAACCATCAGTTGCTTCCAAGATAATTTTATCTGATCCAAAGAAATGCTTAGCAGGAATATAAGTTAAGTCAGAAATAGTGCCATTAATACCCTTCGAAAAAATGAATCTTCCATTTTTGGGAGATTGCACAACATTCCATCGAACCTGCACTTCATCTATCGAGTTAACTCTTAACAGGGATAAGGTCCAATTTGAATCTTCTGTTAGTTCAACACTAGGTGGTACTAAATCCAAGAACTCCAGTGGTTCAAGTTCACTTAATACCTCAAGGATATATTCTTGGCTTACTGTGGTATTTCCATCGGATAGTTCAAGATGTATCGGCACTTCATCCATTGATTGGGGAAAGCCTTTAAATGTCCAAGTCCGCTGACTCGATTGGACTAAGGACAACCAGTCAGGTAAATTGGTTAACGACTTCAAGGTCAGTATATCTGATTTATCTGGATCTATTCCCTCAACAATAAATTCCCATGGTTCATTAATAAGTAAGCCGGGAAAAGGTTGGCTTCCAAAACTGGGAGGGTCAGCCCGATTATCAACTAGAAAGTCTATCGTTATTGTATCAAAAGATAGCGTATCAGATTCTTCATAAACCAAAACTTCCAAGGTATCTTTTCCGCTAAAGTTTCCATCTGGTTGGTAGGAGAACTGGGCATTAGTAGAATTTTGAGTAATCTCATTTATATTCCCAAAACTAGGTAATTTAGAAATTTCCCACGACAAACTAGAAGAATTGCTATCTGGGTCATCTGCAATTAACTCAAAATCTATCGAACCCCCATCTTCAATCCCATTAAAGTTAATATAGTTTTGGGAAACATCTTGATAACTAATGACAGGAGGGTAATTCTCAGGGATTACATCAATTGTAATTGATTGACTAAACTTACCCCCATTTTTGTCAGATACGGTAACAAAGAAACTCTGACTGGATTCTTGATAATCACTTCGAGAGGGTTTACCAAAAATAGTTCGAACATTATCAAAATTAAGCCAACCTGGCAGATTTTGAAAAGTTAAATGGCTTAGGTCACCGTCTCCATCGTAAAGGTTAAAGGTGTGCCTGTATGTTACTCCCTCCAAAGCAGTACCTAATGGATCATCTGAGGTTATAATAGGAGAGGAATTGAGGGATTCAATAGATAGGTTGATTGTAAGGTCATGCGTTTTTGGGGTTCCTACATGATTGTCTGAAAAACGAACTGTGAATGAATCATCACCCCAAAAGTTAAAATTGGGAAAGTATTTTATAGAGTTTCCATTATTTTCGAAAGTATCATGAATTGATAAGAATCCACTACTGGGACTCTGTAAAACCTGCATTCTAACTACATCATTATCTGCATCAGAAACTTGTAGATTAGATATTAAAGTATTCCAGTCTTCTAATGAAAAATTTTCCATTAAGTTGAGCGATAAAGTAGATGGACTAGACAATCCGTTTCCATTGTAGGAAATCAAGGGGGCTGCATTACTTTCGTGAACTTCTATGGTAAAAGCATTATTAATAACTGTATTTCCATCAGAAAGACTAAAGCCAAGGCTAAAGTTTCCTTCTTGCTGTGGTATCCCTTCAATCAAGAAATTTTCTAGGGTGAGTCCACTGGGTAAAGAACCATTTACTAAGGTTAACTGTAAGGTATCTGCGTCCGGATCAAAAACTTCGATTCGATGAGAATAAGACTCTCCAACGGTTGCATCCGGCAGAGATAAGCCTGAATCTGAGAAAACTGGTGGGTCTTGAATCGGATCAAGTATGACTGAAAAATCATGTAAGATTCGTTGCCCTTGACTAATTGCCTGTAGGTTAAAAGAAATCGAACCAGAGAGGTCACCTGGAGGCATAAATTTAAATACTCCCGAAGACGTATTTATATCAAAAGTGTTTTCAGGCACATCAGTGGAGTTGATTTCCCAAGCAATTAGGCTTTCCTCAAGAAATGGATGGGAAGCATTAAAATCAATCTCGATTACCCCGATGTCCTCAAAAGTGCTATGAGAAAAAAAAGAATTGTTCTCGAAAAAGGGCGGAAGAATGGGAAGGGAAGAAAAATTCCAAGCGGGATTATGAAAAACCTTAACAGCTCCAGAACTTTGCTGAATGGAAGACTCGCCGGGAAGACCAATGGCAAGAACACCATCCTGGACTGATAAGTAAATTTCTCCTGCGTTGATAGGGTTTGAAATATACTCATCCAACTTGATTGTTTCTTGTAACTCCCAATTGAATGAACTTTCGGACTTACAATAAATATATACTTCTCCGCGAACACCTGCATTTGGAGCAGCAATAAAAATAAAATCCCCAGATGAGACGAAAGATTCGGCAAACTTCTGATTCGATTCAACCATCGGAGGTAATATTTTACTAATCTCTAGAACCTCTAACGTTTCAGCATCGTATTGAAAGACAAACAAAACTCCTGAATCTGAAATTAAACCATCACCAAAAGGAGCACCTATAAAAATAAGATCCTTATTCAAGTAAACAGAATGCCCAAAACGATCTCCACTGTTACGATCACTTGGTAGGATTTTAATTTGGCTAGTTGAGTTTCCCTCAATTTTGAAAATATATGCGGAACCAGATTCTTCCCTGATTAGGTCATTCTCCCCAGGAGCACCAACAAGGAGTAGGTCATCATTAAAATGAAGAGATTGGCCAAACTCATTCGCAAATTGTGAAACCACTGGTTTGAGGTTTTCGAATAAAGGTATTGTTTGTGAAGGACTGAAACCATAAATAGATACTGATCCCCCGCTAGGATTGGTCATGGACAAGGAACTAAATGCTAATTTTGAACCAGAAATTGAAGACGACCAGCCAAGTAAATCTCCTGAAGTTGATCCTTGTGCAATTTCAATTGGGGACTGCTGGGGATTACCATAACTAAGTAGCTTTCCCAAAAAGGAATCTGCGTTAGGAACTCCTGCTAGAAAAAGTGAGGAATTCAAATCAGTGGAAATCGAAGAACCAAAACCAACATTTCCGCTTAAAGGAGAGGAAATCGATAATTCATGATAATATTTAATGTCGTCATTGAAACTGAATTGTTCAATTAAACCTTCGTTGTTATTGAAACCAGGAGCACCTACTAATATTTTCCCCTCAAAACCAATTTCTACACTGCTACCAAACTTAGCAAATTGTTGAGGGTTTTGCATTTTTAAAAGATCGAAATCGAGATAAGGAATAATATTAATTTCTCCATAAACATTTGGGGATTCTAAATTTTTGTAAAGGAGGGTACTTGGAGTGCTTGCTGATGCTTTAAGTAAGATGTACTGATTTTCTCCACTTATTGTATTTCCAAATAATTCATCCCCAACAAAGATCGACCCATTTGCTTCAGTGATGGTAAACTCAGCACCACTTGCTTCAAAAAGATAGAAACAATTTTCAAATAAATTCAAGGTGGGGAATATTTCCCCGTTATTAGAAAAAGAACTTTGATTGGTATCCCAGCTAAATGAATAACTCTGCTGGATTTGAGCAAAGAGAAAACTTTGGCCTAAAACTAGGTACAAAAAGTAAGGTTTTTTATTCAACCACAAAGAAAATAAGCGAAAAGGAACAGCCTCATGCAAATACACTTTAATTGAAGAAATAAGACACATACAGTTACATTAAAGACACATCATTGTGCCAATAATATAAACTCAACTAACTTTGCTTTTTTTGCAAAGTATTAAAAGAGTAAAGTATGCGTGTAAAATAAGAACAAATTATGCAGGAACAACATCTGCAATCAATTCTACTGGATACTCCGAAGAAAGGAGATTTAATAAATAAGGAGTGGGTACAAAATCTTGTAAGATTTTGTGGGTTTGACCATTTTTATGAATTTGAACAGAAGTTACTAAAATTTCCGGGGTCTTGGGTGGTGCATAAAGAATATCATCATGAGAGGCATTTTGTCTCGAATTAAAAAGTTCGGGAGTCAAGTTTCCTCCAAGATGATCACTTCGGCCTGTTGCAACATGGCAAGTTCCAAGAATTTTTTCGTCTTGAATATCACAACCAGAAAAAGGAAGCAATTGAGTGCCAAATCCGAGCTCACCAATAATTCCCGTGGCGGGATCCTCGTTAAGCTGGGTATTTCTTTGGGCAACAAGGTTAGTATCTCCACGAATCAATCTAGCAGAAGTGATAGCACCATCATTAACAATCATTTCGGCTAGAGTGCCATCTGAAAAACGAAAAGGAAATGACCCAGAAGCACCTGATGGAACAAAATAAACTTCACCGGCTGGAAGATTAGCAACATCTGGAGTACCTGTAGGGCAAATACCATGGCTTTTTTGGGCAACTTGTTGGCTGCAATCGATTCTCAATTCGTAATTTTCCCCCAAACAATCGAAGGAAAGATCGAAAAAATCAGCACGGTCTAAAACACCTCTAAATAGTTCTGCTTGTCTACTCACCTTGAGGTAGTCAATGCTAAGGCCAGAATTCAAGATAATATCATTAACTCCGTGAAGGGTTGCCCCGCGGAAATTAAATTTCTTAGCCATTGCTGTTAGTGGGGCTGTCAAAGAATAATCGGTTATAGCTAAAATTAGATCGTATTTGGGGCAAATATCATCTGTGAATGTAAGCTTATTACCTGAGATATCAAAAAGTTCATTTTCGGGATCTAAATTACTACCACCAGTAGTTTTGAAAGAAAACAAATCGCAACTAGTAATATTTAATTTTTTTCCGAGATCCCCGCCCAGAGGTTCATAGAAATGAGTGACTGCTCTTTTTTGTACCTCTAAACCTTCCGATTCAAGAAACTTTTTACCAATGACCAGGGTTGGGTCGTCCAAATCGATTAAAACACAACACTTGATTGAATCGGAGGGTAGATCAAAGCAAGTTTGTAAAAGACGCTCGAGTGAAAAAGGATCAAAATCGGTTAATTTAGGAATATACATAATGTAAAACCAATGTAGGAATTAGAATCACCCAACAAGAAACCCCATTTTATTTATGATTATTAGTGGTTTTAATAAAACACAGTAGTAAAACCATATAGAATTACACTCATGGCGGATAAAGAGAGAGCAAGGCTAAATTCCTTCGCTGTTTTACCTCGAATAAGATAATTTAACGAAAATGTACTTGTCACAATGATGACCAGAGAGAAGTACTGGTGATTGGAAAAAGCAACAAAACACGGAACTAAATACCCTGTAAGGAATAAAAAAATACCTATTTTTTTTCCGAATATTACGATACTTGTCCTCTTGCCTACTTTAAGGTCTTCCTCTCGGTCTCTATAGTTATTTACGACCAAAAGGTTATTGATGAGTAAGCCCACCGATAAAGCCAACCCAAGATTAGCCACCCAAGAATCGCCTGATGTACATGATAACAAATAATTGGTACCCTCAACTCCAACTAGTCCAAAAAATGCTATCACGAAAACATCTCCAAGTCCATTGTAGGCCAAAGCAAATGGGCCTGCCGTATACCAAATAGCACAAAAAATACACAAAAGACCAAGGGCAATAAACCAATAATCTGCTCCCGCTATCAATACAGTGCTTAACCCAACTCCAAAAGCCAAAATGAGAAGAACGATTGCAGCCCTAAACATAATATCCCCAGAGATTTCCCCCGAAGAAACCATCCTTTTAGGAGCAATTGTACGAATTCTGTCAGCTCCTTTAACAGAATCAAAATAATCGTTAGCCAGGTTGGTAGCGATTTGGACGAGTCCACTAAACAAAAAGCAACCGATTAAGACGATTATGACATCTAGGTTTTTACATTTTGTGAACAAAAAACCCTTTGATCCAACTAAAACGGGGACAAAAGACGCGACCAAGGTCTTGGGCCGACTTGCTTCAAACCAAAACATTTTCGTGTGAAAAATGTTTCACCTAGAAATAGCTACAGGAAAAGAAATCTTAGATCGATATTTCTCTTCAATCATTTTAAATCCATCTGGCTCAGATGGGTCAAAAACCTTGTAAGGCCACTCGATGTTGACTTGTAAAGCCAAGTAACCATTAGAAGGATGATGAAAGTGCCTGGATAGAGGGGTGCCAAGACCAGCTGGTTGCTTTGCAAATTGAGAACATATAATGGCAAAATAGCGGTCTTTTTCATCGATCCATCTTTCACTGGCATGAGTTAAATAAGCTGGAGCTTCAAACCCATTTAGGGATACCGGTTTATCCTGCGATCTGTTAAATTGGATTTCACCACCTAATTCCGTAACCACTTCGTCAAGTTCATCCGATATCATAAGCGGACTAACTTTGAACTTCTTAGCACTTCTAACTTGTTGGCTTTCAACGACTCGCTCAAGGACAGCCTTCCCCCCCATCTTTGGAGAAACTAAGATTAATCTTCTCACTTCAGCATTAACCACATCTTCTGGCTCGCCCGAGGGGTTATACAAACCAGTTAATCGCTTTGAGCCATGCTCAACAATAGAAAAACCTAATCGTTCCAATTCGACTTGTACGGCATCCACCAGACCAAGGGCCGTGCTTCGATCCTTAATCTTACTAACATTCTCAACTCCCCACGGCAGGAGGCTGAATAATCCACTTACGATAAGCCCAAATACCCCAAGAGAAATAATGACTTCAATTAGAGTAAAGCCCTGTGAAGTCATCTTTCGAAACGACTTACTCATAATCAAAGTCTTGAAACTCCATCATTACAATTCCTCCAAAAGGTTGAAATTGGATGCCAGCTATATCTTGTTGATTAACAAATGTTGGGCTTAATGAACCACCTGCTCTGGGAGTAAGTGAGCCCTTGGCAAAAGCAAGCCTTGGCATAGCCGGATAAGTAGGACTCAAGAACACGCCTTGAACATTACAGGATAAATAATGGTAACGTGCACTCCCTGCACCAACTTCTTCAATCCGCTTACCCTTTGCAGGGTCTGATAGTAGAAAATCATCTTCCTCTAAGGAGGCACTCCATATGCAAATACCATTGGAGGCCCATTCCGCGTTATCGGATTCGATGCCATCAGCAACAAACCAAATATCTTCAGGCAATGTAACTCTTGAAGTTTCGTCTACAAGCCAAGTTTGTATACCAGTAGTTGAGGAATTCCTGTCCAGACTAATGATCTCTGCATAACGTAAATATTTTTCAGAATCGGAATTTTCCGCATTTACAATAATGCGAGTCTCTAGTCCTGAGGACATCGCGAGAAATCTTGCTTTGTGGACCAACGAAAGAATATTCCTTTGGGCTAACCCTAAATTTTTCGAAGATGAACCGAGAAAGGAAAACCCTAACAAACCCATCATTACACCCATGACCGCTAAAACAACTAAAAGTTCTAATAAGCTAAACCCTCTTGGGAGGTTAGAATTTTTTTTTAAAATAATCACCCCAACATTTGATTAATCAGACGATAAATATTTTTCAATATCCCAGGAGAATAAATTAGACAAGTTTGTGGTTTCGTCGGACAAAATAAAAATTGCAATATCCTCGTTTATTAAGCTGAAGTTATCTCTTAGACTGTCTAGATTCTCCATTTGTGAATCGTCATATTCTAGCGATAAAGATGAAAAAATTTCATCAACTAGACTATTATCCATGACTATTGCTCCATCTCGGTCATGGTCGAGTAAAATTCTAATAGATTCATAGGCTATTAAGTTACCTTCTCCATCAAACTCATCATCACTAAAGGAATGAAATTCTTTGAAGTCACGATTTTCATCTTCAAAGGAATTACCATCTGACCAACCAGCTTCAGACTTCTCTTTTCCTTTTAGTGAAAATAAAAATCTGTTTTGATTTTCTTGGGGATCATTGAGCATTGTAGCAACACCTTCCCCTGATTCGTAAAGAAATGGAGGATAATAACCGTAATGCGTCTTGTATTGTTTTAATTTAATTACCCAAGTTCGCATGATCGACTGCATCTTCGTTTTTTCAGAAGTACCCAAAACTCCTCCTAATTGTGAAACAACAAGGCCCATGAGTATTCCAAAGATAGAAATAACCACTAGAAGCTCAATCAAGGTGAAGCCATTTTTTTTCTTTTTCATAAGTCTTACCAATTTCCGGGTTCTGTGGAAGGAATGTTATCCCTATCTTCCAACCTTTTTTGAGGCAAGGAATCAAGGCTTTCGTTAAAAGGGTCTCCTTTTTGATCGGGACCTTTTGAATAGAGTAAAAAACCTCGTTGCTCGTCCTGTCTGGGAAACTGATATATGTAGGGTTCTCCCCAAGGGTCTACAAGATAGTGATCAAACTCTAAAAAGTTAAATTTCTCGCTTTCGTCATCACTTAAAGTTTCGAGAGTCATCTTATCGACTGGTAGTAGGTTTTTCCTGGATTCAGAAATTTCTACCCGTTCCCAAGCCTCAGTATCTGTAGAAAGTTGATGCGTACCATACAGTGAATGAAATAAAATAAAACTAGCCATTTCACCCTCGTTATCAAAAGTTTCAGGAAAGTCGCCATATTCACGTTTAAATTCATCTAATGCGACCCTTAGGACTTCCACTTCCACTGTTGCTTGTTTAATTGCCTGTTTTTCAAAGAGATACCCAGCACCACTGAAAATGATTCCTCCAACTATGCCGATAACAACGATCACAACCATTAACTCGACCAAGGTAAATGCACTTTGGGATCTTTTGGATTTTATAAGAGAATTCATTTTAAAAATTTAGTTAGCACAACTTAATTTCGAGAAATCAAAGACAGCAAATGTTTTCTGCCCGCTAGAGGAAATTTCAAAAGCATTAAGGCCAAAAAATAACAAAATGCCCCCACCAAAATAAACAATGACAGTTGTAAAAATAATCCAAATTTATTAGCGGCTGTATCAAAAACTAGTCTTATTAGCTGAATGGAGAAAAACATCGTACATGCAGCGGCAAATATTTTAGGTAAACATATTTGGTTATTCCTAACGAGAGACGACCAAGACAGTTCGGGATTTTTACAGTAAAGAAAAGTAAACTGGGCAAACGCGGCTGCTAGGTTTGCCCATGCAAGACCTTTAACTCCGTATGCTGACATAAAAGTTAAACTGCAAACCACATTTACCAACAAACTCAACAAAGCCGCCCGTAAAGGAACTTTCATGTTTTTCTGAGAATGATAAGATTTGATCAAAAATGTGGACAGTGCATAAAGCGGAATTGTCCAGGCTACAATCATCAGTACCTCACTAGCCATGACTACATTACTTTCCCCAAAAGCCTTCCATTCAAACAGAACGCTGATTACAAGTTCTCCTAAAAGTAGCAGACCAATAGATGAGGGTATTGTTAACATAGATATCATTCTCAAGCCTGCAAAAAAAGAGGATTTGTATAACACCTTGTCGCCTTTACTTGCAGCTCTAGACAAGACAGGAAAAAGAATAGTCGAGATTGCGATGGCAAAAACTCCCAGAGGAAGTTCTACCAATCGTGCAGTCATATATAGGTAAGAAACTCCCCCAGGATCGTCTAATGTGTAAGCAAGAATTCGTGAAACAAGGATATTAACTTGTGCTATTGCAGCACCAAATGCACCAACCCAAAAAAGAGAACTAACTTCAGATAATTCGGAAGAGTTAGAAAACTTCCATTTAAATTTCCATCCGAAATTCTTAGACAAACGGAACCAAGGCAAGTAAAGCTGGAACAAACCAGCACCGACTACCGCGAGGGATAAAAATAATGCTTTTTGCCCAAAACTTAAATCCCGATTGAAGCCCACAAAACAAAGGGCAAAAATCAAAAATAAATTTAATACAACAGGAGACAAAGAACCTTCTAAAAACCGATCCCTAACATTTAAAGCACCAACCAAAATTGCTGATGCACAAATAAAAATCACATAGAAAAAGGTAACGCCATTTAAATAATTTGCTAAGTACCACTTTGGGTTTGAAAACCAAGAAAACTGGTGAGTAAGCAAAGTGAAGAAAGCTACAAAAACGGACAAACACCCCAAAAAAACAAAGAGCCGGGTCAACACTTCGTTCAATAAAGACCAATTGTTTTTATTTACCAGCTGACTCTCGGAAAATACGGGAATAAATGCCGAGGTTAAAGTACCTTCACCCAACATTCTTCGAAAAAGATTGGGAATCGTAAAGGCTAAGAGAAATGCCTCTCCATAAATTGAGGTACCAAAGGCCGCAAAAAAAAGCACATCTCTTAACAAACCTAATACTCGGGAAAGCAAAGTTGCTCCGCTAACAACCGAAAAACTAGCAAACAGGCTCACTCTAAATTAAAATCATCAAACAGGGTATTATTAATCTACGAGCCTTTAAGTAATGCCAACAGTTCTGATGCTTCATCAAGAGGATCTTGATGATCTTGAGCTTTTGCTAATTCAATTGTTTTGATAAGGGAAAGTTCTGCATCCTCTTTTCTTTCAAGTGATATCTCAAGCTTAGCTTTAAGCAAAGCTGCCATCATCCAATCGTTACGAGTTTTTAAGCAGATGCTAAGTTGTTCAACTGCTTCTTCTGAATGATTTTTTTTTGCTAAAAGCTGAGCATATGAGAACCGAAAAAATGAATTATTTGGGAAGCTAAGGACTTTTTGGCGTAATTCATTAATTTCCGCCGTTTCGGAATTTGGTGACTCAGACAAGGTCGATACAAACTACAGTTGTGTTATCAACTCCACCGTTTTGATTGGCCTGGTCGATTAATTCTTTAACTAAACTTTGGCAATCCATCGAAGCACATAGGTTTGATATGTCAGAGGGGTCAACCATGTTTAACAATCCATCAGAGGCCAAAAGAATTTTGTCTCCAGCTTCAGCTTCGAACTCTCCTCCATCAACTTCAAAATCAATATCCTGACCGAGGCAACGCGTCAAAGTATGATTGTAATGCTCGGGCATATCATTAGCCGCGTCTGGACCATGTTTGGCAATCAACTCAGCGGCAAGGGTGTGCTCTTTGGAAATCTGGTTTAATTCTGCGGCTTTATTATCGTATTTGAGGATGTAGGAATCCCCAACATGTCCGAAAATGAATTTGCCCTTAAGAAAACGAATACCTGAAAAAGTCGTACCAATTCCATTTTGTCCTCCAACAATCGGACCACACTTAATAATATTTGAATGAATCTGGCTGATCAAAGCTCCAAGTTCATTGGCGGTAACGCAATCATCAGGACTTTGAACCAATGCATCAAAGTACTGCACCGCAAGCAGGCTAGCCAAAGATCCGTAAGGAAGTCCACCGACTCCATCGGCTACAGCAAATATACCCTTTTCCAAAGAGACCAAAAATGAATCTTCGTTAGTTTCACGAATAAAACCAACGTCGGAATGCCCGTATGCTGAAAGCTTCATTAAATGTGGGATAGATTGGGAATGATTGCTATGTGTTGATTCGTGCATCTAAAATAGACCGTTTAAGACAAACCCTCGTCACCTAAAAGGTCAAGCAAGCAAGTTTCTTCATATTCATTGGTAGGAAGTTCAGAAATAAAGTCCCGACCATAATTTTTCTTGAGAATTCTAGAATCCAAAATTACCAAATCGCCAAAGTCCGTCGAAGACCTGATCAGCCTTCCTATTCCTTGCCGAAATCGAATCACAGCAGCAGGCAGGGTAATTTCATGAAATGAACTACGATTCTCACTGTGTAAAATTTCACTTTTTGCTTCCAAGAGTGGATGACTCGGATTTTCAAAAGGCAAACGGGTTAAAATGACCTGAGAAATACAGGAACCCTTTGCATCAAACCCTTTCCAAAAACTTTCTGCCCCAAGAAGGAGTGCATCTCCTTCTTCAATTACTCTTTTTCTTATTTCAGAACGGGAGTACTGGTCTCCCTGTGCATAGATAGACCTTTGCATTTTTTGCCACATTGGCTTTAACTCATTATGGCAAAAGCGAAGATCCGAGTAATTGGTAAACAGGACTAAGGTGCCACCCTCCAAATTCCTTGCTAGAGTGTGAATCGAACGGGCGAGATATTGCAAATAACTTGAACGATCGCGGGCTTGTGGCTCCGGACAATCCTTAAAAATACTTATGCTTATTTGCTTTTCATAGTTAAAAGGTGAGCGAACAACACATTCAGTCGCTTTCTCGGCTCCAATTTTATTACGAAAAAATTCAGCACTTCCTTTTCTGGTTATGGTAGCACTGGTCAATAAAATAGAAGAGTCTTTAGCAAATAATTCCTCTCGCAAAACTGTAGCTATCTCTAATGGGGCACTCCTTAGGTAAATAATTTGGTTTGACCGGCCACCACGCTCCAACCAGTACACTGAATTTTCATCCTTCTGCTCGATAACTTCTGAAAGATCCGATAAGTACGCCTGAATCCGTTTTGCCTGATCTCTCAATTCCATTCGCGCTGACTCCTCAGATGCTAAATCGGACAACTCAATCAAACTCCTAAGTACGCGGCTAAGGGGAGGGAATATTTCCATGGGCAATGAATGAGAATGCCTTAACCGTTGACGATCCTTTTCACCCAATGTGTCCATGTGTAAATACTGAAAGAAATCACTCGCAGCCAGAGCCGCATTCTCGATGGCCAATAAATCAGATTCTCTTCCTATTTTGCTGATTAAGCCCTTACCTTTTTTGGGATTATAAAGTTGACGAAGAAATGTTTCCAATGACCAAGAACTCAGGGATACTCCTAAATGATCGCTGGCCACGTCCGCAATTTCATGAGCTTCATCAAAAATTAAAAAGTCATCCGCAAACAAAATGCCTGACTCATCATCACTTGGTCCCATCCCTGCTCCAAGCAAGGAGAAGAAAAGGCTGTGATTAACGACAATTAGATCTGCCTGCTCAACTAGAGCTCTGGCTCTTCTGTAATAACAATTTTCAGGACTACAACTTTTTGCAGAGCAAACCGAAGAATCCGCATTGACCAAGTCCCACACAAGAGGATTTGGAGGTGGTGACAATTCTTGCCGAATTCCCTCGACTGCACCCGAATCTACCCACTCTGCAATTCTTTGCACTTCATCACGCTGATAAGATTCAAACAAGTCGCCCTGCCCCATTAGTGCACGGCTCAACCGGTTTTGGCAAAGATAGTTTGCTCTACCCACAAGTAGTGCACATTTAAAGTCAGCAATGGTTTCGAGGCCGGGAACACGATTAAATAATTCCCTTACTGATAGAACATCTTTTTCGAGTAATTGTTCCTGCAAATTTATGGTATTGGTTGCAACGAGACAGGTCCTCCTAGCAAAACGAGCAAAAAGAATAGAGGGTATTAAATAAGCGAGGCTCTTGCCCACACCCGTACCAGCCTCAAACAAAAGATGCTTTCCCTCGGTTAAACTTTTCGCATACCTCTGGGCCATTTGAGCCTGCTCTTTTCGATATTCAAACCCTAGTGCTTTTTCTAACCATCCCCCTTCCTCAAAAATTTCTGAGACTTTTTCAAGAAAGCCTTGGTCATTGGAAGGATCATCGACCTGTTCCTGTTCAATCAATCGAATCATGCGAACAAACTGCTTAGAAACGAAAGGGAATAATTTGGAAACAAGAAAACCTACAAAGGACGGACATAGGGATTCTCCCTCATTTCATCGCCGACTGTGGTGTTGGGCCCGTGCCCTACCGCAAGTTCGGTATCAATTGGTAACGTGTAAATTCTGTTACGAATTGAAGCTTCCAAACTCGCAAAGTCCCCACCCGGCAAATCTGTTCGTCCTATACTTCCTGCAAAAATAACATCGCCCACAAAACAAATCTTTTCCGATTTTAGGTAAAAAGCGACATTTCCCGGGCAATGTCCCGGGCAGTGGAAAACATAGGTTGTTCTCCCCCATAAATCTAGTTGATCACCATCCTCTACCCATTGAGTAATTTCAACTGGTTGCAAATCAATGCCCGGAATCGAAAAAGTACTCATGACTGCCGGATTATTGAACATTAACTCATCCGCCAAATGGCCGATAACTTTAATTCCCGGTGACAAGACTTCTTTCACTCCTGCCATATGGTCCCAATGTCCATGGGTGAGCCAGATCTGCGATAAAGTAAGGTCATTTTCTTTTAAAACCTTCGAGATTTCTTCCCCACAATTAGGAGGTGCATCGATCAGAATTGCCTCGGAACCTTTATTCTCCCAAAGCAAGAAGGCATTTGTGCCAATGGGGCCAAGCTCAAGCTTTTTAACAATCAAGTTATCCATTCCCTTTACTTTGCGCGCTCAAACATTTTCTCCAAGTTTATTGCACCTACACCTTAGAATTAATATTTTCGTATACAATCCTTGTTCCTTGACTTGGCAGGGTTCTTTCTTATGGATTATTCACTTCCCTTTCTGGGGTAGTAGCTCAGTTGGTTAGAGCGCCGGCCTGTCACGCCGGAGGTCGCGGGTTCGAGTCCCGTCTATCCCGCCACCCTTGTTATCAAATAAACTGATAACCAATACGAAGAAGCAAAGGGTCAGATTGAAAAGCGGTATTTGCAAATTAGGAGGCATTGAATAAACGATGGTGACCGCTGGTATCCAAATTAGCCAAGTCGAGACAAGCAAAAACACCGATTCTTTTAACAAGGCGTGGAAACATTTGATCTCTTTCACATCTCCCCAATTAAAATTTGCATTTTTCCATCCGTAAAAAACTGCCGTGGTTGGTGCAGCCCACACTACGCAGTAAACAAATTGATCAAAAAGTACTTTCGATACTACGACAGACTTTTCCTGGGCATCTCCAAATAAGATACTTTGTAATCTATAAAAGGCGTCGACCTCTATTCCTTTGACTGCCCAAAAAACTGCAAAGAAAAAGAACCAGCCAAGCTTTTTGCCAAGGGGTACATTTTTACGAAACAATAAGAGAAAATAAGGAATCAAACCTCCAAATATTGCTGTAGATATGGCTGAATATAAATATCCAAACTCTTTTTTGGTTGAGCCCAATAGGTTCAATAAATTGGCAAAATAAATTGAATTGTAATAGCCAAGACAAATAGCTGCCCCAAAAACCCACAAAAAAATTCCCGCAATTAGATTGGCCAAAAGATTGGAGCGGCAACGCTCCCATGCATCCCTAAACATCAAGACAATTCAAATGGTATATTTGACCCACGAATGGGTTTAACAAAAAAATGTAAATAACTTTCAAAGAATTACTAAAAACGTTCCCCTTTGCGAAGAGAACGTGCAAATGCAACCAATAGTTGAACCACTGCTTCTAAATCATTAAGATCAATCACTTCACTTGGGGTGTGCATATATCTTAAAGGAATACCTACCAGTCCGGTGGGAACGCCATCACGAGCAACTTGAATAGCCCTCGCATCTGTACCAGTGGGGCGGGGATCCGCCTCTATTTGAACTGCGATCTTACTCTTTTCCGCACATTGAACTAAGCGTTCAAAGACACCTGGATGTATATTGGGGCCACGAGTTAAGATCGGCCCCCCGCCCAACTCAAAGGAACCATACTTTCGGTGGTCCGCATCTGGATGATCAGTCGCATGAGATACATCGACAACGAGGGCCACATCAGGATTTACAAGATAAGCAGAAGAAATGGCACCCCGCGTTCCGATTTCTTCTTGGGAGGTCGATACTGCAACCACTTTGGACGCCTGTTTTTTTCCTTTTTTTAAGCGAAGTAAAGCCTCGTTAACTGCATAGGCACCACTTTTATCATCAAAGGCCCGTGATACCACAAGGGATCCATGCAAGGACTCCAAACCATGTGTGTATACAGCCGCATCTCCAATGGTAACACGCTCCAAGGCTTCTTCCTTGGATTTTGCTCCAATATCTATCCACATTTGATGGAATTCAGGAACCTTTTTACGATCCTCGGGACTCATTAGATGAATAGCTCGCTTTCCCGTGACTCCCCGAATGACTCCTTTTCGGGTAAGAATATCAACACGACGCCCGGAAATCATTGAGCGATCGTGTCCGCCAATGGCATCAAAATATAAAAAACCCTTATCGCTGACGTGTTTAATAATTAGCCCTAGTTCGTCCAAATGTCCCGCAAGCATAAGGGTGGGTGCACCAGTGCCTTCTAAGGTAGCATGACAACTGCCCAAGGCATCAACTTCGAAACTATCTGCATTTTTAGCGACTCTTTTTTTAATAACTTCACGAGCTTCGGTCTCATATCCAGAAGGTGAACGAGCTGCTAAAAGTTCAGCTAGAAATGCTGGAGCTTTAGGGTTTGGCGGTGTTTCGGAAGAAGTTGTTTTTGTCATCTTCTTTTATCAAGTCATGCTTTGTCCATTTTGCAACTCCGGAGAAAGAGTTATCACATTTATGTCTCGCCCTCTGGAGTAGGAAATCTATTTCAATTATTACATGACAATTTATCCAGCTATTGATTTAAGAGGCGGAAGGTGCGTACGCTTGTTCCAAGGAAAAGCAGATCAGGAGACCGTTTATTTTGAAGATCCAACCGAGCCAGCCCGGCTTTGGAAAGAATGTGGAGCCACCCATTTGCATCTCGTTGATTTAGATGGGGCTTTTTCTGGGGGAAGAGCAAACCTTGATGCCGTAAAATCCATCCTAGATATTGGTGAAATGAAAGTACAGCTTGGAGGAGGCATGAGAAATAATGAGGCGGTCTCCCAGGCTCTCGCACTCGGTTTGGATCGTGTTATACTGGGAACCGCAGCTTGCGAAGATCCAGAATGGACCGGTCGTTTAATTGAAGAGTATGGACCAGATCGAATAGTCATAGGAATTGATGCCAGAAATGGTTGGGTAACAACGAAAGGCTGGGTTGAAACAACGGAGAAATCAGCTGTAGATTTTGCCATGGAAATGGAGGGTCTTGGCGCTCGCTGGATCATTCATACAGATGTCGCGACAGACGGAGCAATGAAAGGTCCAAATTTTGCAGCTCAATTAAATATGCTCAAAGCCGCACCCCGTTGTAAAATTATTGCATCTGGTGGCGTATCCAAAGAGCAAGATGTCTTAGAACTTCAGAAATTAGCCAACGAACACAATAATTTAGAAGGTGTCATTATTGGCAAAGCCTTGTATGAAAACTCTGTTAATCTCGAAAAATTAATGTAAGTCGGCTCAATATTTTGAACTCCTAAATTTTCTTGCCATTGGCAGTACCCATTCCTTTGATATTTAAAAATCCCAAAAACTCATTCCTATCATGACAAAGCTCACATTTGATGTAGATTTCACCAAAGATCCCAAAGAAATTCTCCAAGAGATTCAAGAACGTGCAAAAGCAGAAGTTGCCAAACGCGAATCAAAAATCAAATCGGCTGCCTTTCTTTCCAACCTTCATGAAAAGGTAAACCAAGAAATTGGAACCGATTTTAAAACCGTTAATGATCTAATTCGGGCTCTTACAGCTTATGCAAACCCGAAACTTCGCGATAAGATAAGCTCTACCTCTCCGAGTGGAAGGAGGGTCACGATTAGCATGAGCCCGGAATTATTTGAGGAGATCAAATCTAAGCTTGCTCAACCCAATTCTAATAAGGCCGCTATTGCTCGTGAGACTGGTGCCAGCGTAGTTCAGGTTAGAAAAGTAGCTAACGGTGGTTTTGACGCTAAATTTGCCTCTTCAAAAGATGTTAAGGCGAGTAAGTCAGTCAAGAGTGATCCAACCCAAAAAGTTCAACGCGAAGTCCCTGCACTCGAGCCTAGTTCAACTACCCCACCTTCTGATGATGCCCCTATTCTTGCACCACCTGCAACGACTTTAGACCTGCCTCAAACGCCGCTGCTCCCTGAGCCTACTGTTGAAGTTGAAATAAAGCATAAAGATAGTGCTACCGAGCTCTCCCCCCCTTTGCCACCTTCCGTGGATGACGGGATGTTGGATCAACCTACTCTTCTTGCTCCACCACAAGCCCCTTCCTTAGACCTGCCTCCAACTCCTTTAATTCCTGAACCTATATCCCCCGCAGAGGCTGCTGACGATACAGATCAGGAAAGTTCCACTTCAGTATTGC
>ERZ887851.472-NODE-472-length-40179-cov-29.380770_pt1 | contig 40179 bp, 34 predicted proteins | sample MGYA00521100_ERZ887851 | MGnify/ENA primary metagenome ERZ887851 (study PRJEB32303, sample SAMEA104408602) | aquatic metagenome | biome: Brackish water; feature: Pelagic; material: water | place: Baltic Sea | collected 2014-06-06T16:11:00 | depth 11,444 m ... | reverse complement strand
CGCGCACCAACACGCGTACGAACATGAGGCCGTAATCGTGCCGGCAAAGCGTGAGGCGTATCGGCTGACGCTGGAGAGCTACAAAGCCAATCGAGCCGAATGGGAAGCCGTCCTGAAAGATCACGAAGATTACACGAACGCTCGGATAATGCTGACGGAACAGCAGCGTATGCAGCGAGTCAGCGAAATCTTAATTAACGGCCATCTGTTGCACGACGGTCTGCAAACACCCGACGGTCCACTTCCCGGCGGTCACATCGACAGCGTTCCCAAGCCGCGGTAGCTCATCGTCGTTCCGAGTGTCAGACGAGGAAATGTCGCCGTCCGTCGTCGACAAACGGCGACCATGTGAAGACCGTTTTCTATCAGTGAGTACGACATGTCCAACACAACCGATCCTTCCGACCGACGCAGTTTCCTGAAGCACGGCACGCTCGCGGCCATGGCCCTGTCGGCCGGAACTGCTGCGGCTCAGCAGACCGAAGACCATTCGGAGCACGATGATCATAAAGGCCACGCCGCCGTGGCGCGGCAGCCAAAGACGCCGGTCGAACACAAGCATAATCATGTCGCCGCCGAATACGATGGATTTTCCCGCTACGTTCCGTCGCGCGGCAATGATCCGGACAGTGACTTCTATCTCGGCAAGCAGGTACCGGGGTTTCGAAAACAGGAAGCAGGTCCAGCTCCGTTCGAAGCTCCTGATCTAACTAAGCTCCCATGGAAAATGAAAAATGGCGCCAAAGAGTTTCATCTTGTCCCACAGCAGATCGAACGCGAATTTCTGCCGGGGCAAAAGATGATCGTCTGGGGATACAACGGCAGCACGCCCGGTCCCACAATTGAAGTCACTCAGGGCGATCGCGTGCGGATCGTCGTTCACAATGAACTGCCGGAAGAAACAACCGTGCACTGGCATGGTTTTGAACTTCCTGTCCAGTACGACGGGTCGCACACGCTGACTCAGAACCCGATCAAACCGGGAGGAACGTTCGCCTACGAATTCGACGTGCATGAAGCAGGCACGTTCTGGTATCACTCGCACGTGGCGATGCAGGAAACGATGGGCATGGTCGGTTGGTTCATCGTGCATCCTCGGCAGGCATTCAACCCGCCGGTCGATCGCGACTTTGGGCTGCTGTTTCAGCAGTTTACGATTCTGCCCAATCAGACGGTCAGCGATTCATGGTCAATGAACTGGAACTGGCACACGATCAATGGTCGCAGTGGCCCATTTTCCACGCCGCTGGTTGTAAAGCATGGAGAACGCGTACGGGTACGCATCATGAACTTCGCTCCCGTGCAGCATCATCCGATTCATCTGCACGGCCACACATTCTGGGTGACCGGCCACGAAGGAACGCGAGCACCAAAGTCCGCATGGATTCCACGTAACACAGAACTCATTGCAGTCGCGCAGGCAAGTGAATTTGAATTCATTGCCAACAACCCGGGTGACTGGATGTTTCATTGCCATATGACTCATCACATGATGAATCACATGGTGAATCACGTGGGCCCTCGCATTCGAACGAACGACAGTGTCGACCAGTACCTGACCAACCTGGACTCGCGTCCGTCAGTCCCTCTTAGTCACGACGATCCGAATTTTACGGTTCCGGGTTATCCTCAGGGTATGAAAGGCATGTCGATGAGCGACGAGTTCATGCAGACGCTTTGGTCTCGACGCGAGATGATGGGCATGCGAGCCACGGCGGCGATGTCACTGATGGGCCTGATGACCGCCATTCGCGTCCTGCCCGAGGATCTGTATCAACGCGTTATGGAATCGGACGAAAAGATTCCGAAAGGAGCGATCTTCGACGAGATCGTGAAACGTTTTGGCAATCCCGATGACTACAAAGCGGCACCAATGAATATGATGCATGGCGGTCATTGATTGCTCGGTGCGGCTACTTTGGCGACTCAACAGTTGTGTCACACTTCTCACACACGCATTGAATATATTCTGCGCCCAGAAACAGCACCGTGATGGCGTAGTAGATCCACAGCAGGACGACGATGAAGGATCCAACGACGCCGTAGGCACTGGAATACTTTGCACCGACCAGAAAATAGGTCAGCACATTGCGGCCGATCTCCCAGACGATGCTGGCAACAATGCCGCCACGCAGCGCTTCCGACCACCGCACATCCGGCTTCGGAAGCCAGCGATAGATGAGCGTGAATACGGCGGCATTCAGCAGGACGGGCAGCACAAGGCTCACCGTCATCCGCAGATAGTCACTGCCAGGCAGCACCTGCTTCGAATAATCAGCGATAAAGCTCAGGACGACACCCGCCACCAACATCACCAGCATCAACACGCCCAGCCCCGTCAGCATCAGAAACGCCAGAAACCGTTGAAACAGAACTCGCTTCACGGCACTCAATGCGCCTTTGGATTTTGGCGGATCAACATTCCAGATGACGTCAAACGCGTTTTCGAACTGAATAAAGATCGCCATCGCTCCGAACAGCAGCGTGATCAGTCCAATCGGCCCGGACACTCCTGCTCCATCGCGCACCTGTTCCATGGCCGTGGCCACATGATCCTGCAAAGAGGGTGAGAACTGCGTACCAACGGTTTCCAACAATTGCGCTTCTGCATGCTGCCCGGCGTCGGTGAACTGCAGCACCAGTCCGACGCCGGAAATCAGCGTCAGCAGTAAAGGGAAGAACGACAGAGCGCCGTAATAGGCAACTCCGGCGGCCAGCAGGCTGCCGTTGTCATCGTTAAAACGCTGCCAGGTACGCGGCAAGTTGGGGAAGGGGTTCTTCATGAGGGTTTTCAGAATGAGGCCATTTGTTGCCGATGGCCTTCAACGGAACACAAATTCGCACGTCGGAGTTTCGTGTTGGGCAAACCACGTGCCGTCAATGATGCTGGAACAGCAGAACCTGTGAGAGCTAATCGTGATGTGCTGTTTGGGAGGACGAAACACCTACTGTCGCCATCCATGCGTGACGACATTGGGCGTTCGGCCACCATACGGCGTGATTCACGAACGTTGCGGTTGTGTTGCTAGAGTTGACTCGGTGTGACAAACGGACGGCAACTTGACCTGGGAATTGACCCGCACAGATTCGTCAATGGGGTTGGCACGCGGTTCGCTCATAAGAATAGGAAGACGACGGATTCGCCGTTCGTCCTTATGCTCAGAACGGAACAAAATGATGACATTTCAACAGGTGCGCGATATTCTGAACGCGATTCGCGAGTATCACCAGCGTTTTCAGACGGCACTGGAAGCCACCGCGTGCATGGCCGATTCTGATCTGTCTGGAGAGCTGTCTCAGCAACTGCAACTTTACGAGCAGCGTTGGCAGGACGCTCTGAAAGCATACGGTGCCGCAGGCCAGGAGGCCGTGCTGAACAGCTATATCCAATATGTGCCGGACAGCGCCGTCAGCGAAATGTTGAAAAGCATCCACGTCACGCCGGAAATGTCCATGGGGGATGTTCGGCAACTGGTCATCCGTTTCCATTCGGCTCTGACGGACCTGTATGGCACGCTTCGCGATGAGGTCGACGCCCCGCACGTGAAGGAATTTTTCACGAGCCTGCACGATATGGAACAGTCGCTGACCGCCGAACAGGCCTGGGCAGGACGATCAACTTAAAGCCCGGAGCCCAGCCTCGTACCCGATCGTGGTCGATAACATTTACCACGGCTTGATTTTCCACCCCACAACGATGCCCAGCCCCAGGCACCAGAGCGCTGCTACGTCGGGTTTTTGGCGAGCATACTCGCGGACGTAGTTGACGATGTCCTGAGTTGGTTTCATGGGACAATTCCGTTCCGAAGAAGGTCGGCTTTGTGATGATGAATTTGGATGAGCTGTTGACTGAGTTGTCGTTGTAGACATGATGGGTTCCTTTAAGATTAAGAGGTTTTGAAGTAGCGGTTTCAGTTTCACGCTACTTGTTGTTTCGTGTATTCGCCGCGGTCTCGGCCAACGACCTTTACGTCGCCGACTTAAGTCTGCGTTTCAGCCAGTCGGTGTTGCGTCTGAGTTCTGTGGTTGAACGTGACATCACGCTCGCTTTTTTCTGAATTATTCTCCAGCCCACTAGCAACAGCAGCACAGCCGGGCCAACTCCACCGACAAACGCGACCGCGATAGTCGCCGCCCATGCGGGCCAGTCAACGTACGCCGCCAGCATCCAGCCAAGTCCGAGCAACAGCACCGGAACTGTCGAGAATGCCAGAACAAGTCCCAAGGCCAGCATCAGCAGCGCTGGGCCGGAACCCGTGCGAAGCTGATGCAGGTCGTGCACGAACAGCTTTCCCTGCAGCTCAATCAACGCCATCATGTCGTGCAGCAGCGATCCCACTCCAGGCCGACCATTGGCGGTGTCTGTTTTGCCGTTGGTATTAGTTTTTCGTTGTTCTTGAGCAATCATGTTCGTTTCACCCACCATCCCAAAGCCAGACCCACAGTCAGGCCCACCGTGATCATGGCAATCGGATGTTCCCGAGCGAAGCGTTCGATCTGAGATAGCTTTAATGTTTCCGCCCACGAAGATTTTCCATCCGTCTGGTCAGGCCGAAGCGTTGCTGCGGGGGCTGATGTCACGAACGGTTGCACACGGTTAATCATCGCGTTCTTTCCTGTTTAAATTTCGAACTGTCCGTCTGGTGACTCGGCTGCGACGACATCAGTTCCGTGATTTTCTGCGTCCCGATTCCAATCGCGGCACGCAGCACGGTCCTGGAAATCGGACCGAATAGAGTAGAACTTAACCCCGCCTTTGCGGCGGCCTTCGGTTGACTCTCCACCACAATCCGGTGCTGCTTCGCCAGTTTCGCAATCGCGGCGGGGTCGACGGTTTCCATGTTTAGCTTCCGCGGAACGACCATAAAGCCAGCGGCCGCGGCAATGCCGATGCTAATCCACGGGGCATGCTTCACGTACTGTCGCCAGTCGGTCAGTTCTTTGGCCTGAGCCGTCACGCCCTTGATGTCGGCGCTAAGTTCTCGACGAACCATCGCCATTTCGCGACGTAACTGGTCGGCAGTTTCATCACCGGTTGTTGTGCTGGTGGACATAGTATGCTGAGGTCGACAGTGAAGGCTATTGCGAGGAAGTTGGAACATGCGCACTGATTGTCACCACGCATGCTTGACGCGTGAACGGTCCGTCCGCTTGCAAACAGACGGCGACATTCCTTCTGCATCTACGCCTTGTTTCGCAGAATCAATCCCAGCACCGCACCAGCGATCAGACCCGCTCCGAAACACACAGCGACCGATTCCGTCGGGTGACGTCGAACCGCGCTGGTGGCACTTTCCACGCCGCTGGCCAGTGCTTGCTGAGCGTGTTCGTACTGATCGGAAGTCGCATCGCTGACGCTTGAAGCATAAGAACGCACGGCTTCCGCCGCGCCGCTCAATCGCGATGCTCCGTTTTCCAATGCGGAATCGAAAAACGATTCGATGTTGGCTTTGGTTTCGCCGGTCTTTTCCTGAATCTTGCCAACCAGGCGATCGACGCTGCCTTTGGCTTTCGTCAGGTCGTCTTCGGTAAGCTGTCCCCATTTTTCCACAAGGCATCCCTTAAGTTGGTTCCAGTTGCCGTGCAGTTCCTGCTGAGTAATCATTGTCGTTTCTCCTGTTTACATTGAAATGAAATAGATCGTCACTGAATGCGGTTGCTTCGTCCGCCGTTAACTTGAATTGCATTTGTTATGCCAGGCCCACCTTAAACTTTATGCATATGTATTTGAGCTTGTCGTTCCAGTGGCTTCGCAGAAAGCTGAAAACATGTCAGCAGACGGCTGCGCCGGGCCATCTGAACGCTGATCGTCCGGGCTGGTGCGTGAAAGCGCAATCCACTGGCGCGTCTCAAAAAGTCCGTGACGATGAGGGCTACTCACCTGCCTGCAGTTGCAGCTTGCCGTCGCTGCTGACAACTCTAAGTGTCGTGCCTTCTGACGGTTCTCGCTCAGCAATTACGTGCTCGCCCTGCAGCAGCTTCACGGTCGGAGGTCGGCACACCTGATGCGTGCGGGAATAACGCGGCGGCAGCAGGAATGAGCGTTCGCCAACTTGGTAAGTGATGTCGTTCGGTGTCTGGTTCTTTAGCGAAAACGACTGCGACGCGGACTTCGGCCGTCCAAACAACTGCACAGCGTAATAGACTCCCGTCGATTCGCTTTGACTGAGTGCCACAGCGGTTTCCGTGACATACGGTTTCAGCATATTGCGGCGATGTCCGGGCGAATTCTTCCAACCCGTAAACGCCTGGTCGGCCAGCGGCTGAGTCGCAATGCCACGCGTATGAAAGTGGTAAGCAATGTTCTCAGCCACAATACAATAGGTGTATTCATGAGCCGTCACTCGTTGACCTGGCCCACGTCCATCGGCGGTATGACCGTAACGATTGGTTTCAGCCATGTAGTCTGCGAAATCCTGAGCTGTCTGCTGCAGTTGTTCGTCGGTCGAAACGGGCTCCTGTCCTTCCGATTCTCGAAAGTCATTTGTCTGTTTCACGATACTCTGAGCAACCTTTTTCAGGTCCGGATCATTCTCAGGACGAAACGGCCCCATGTCCTCAGCAGAAACGACTTCCACATCATGTTCTTCGCTGGACTGAGCAGCGGCGTGCAGCGGAAAGCTCGCGATCAACAGTAGCATGCAGCAAAAAGAAGACACTTGCTTGATCGACCAACCGTGAGTGGCAGCGTTCGCCATGGTTCGTTCTCCTGATTCATTTCGGACGTTGGTCTGTGGCGGCCATAACGAATAAATCTTCCGCCGAAAGAGTTTCGGCGGAAGCTTTTAAAATCCGTTCAACCGTGAGTGGTCAACTCAGCTTTTAGTTGATCGCGTCTTGAATCTGCGTCAGCTTCTGCTGGTGTTTTGTCAGCGCCTTTTCAGCTTCGGCGACGTCCTTTTCCTGAGCCGTCACTGCTTCCTGAGCGTCGTTGACGTCTTCCTGAAGATCTTTGCGATTGTCATCTGTTGCAGTCTTAAGCTTGGCCTGAGCTACTGTCACAGCAGTTTTCGTTTCCTGCAATTTCTTCTCTTCAGCGGCGAGGTCTGTTCGAGCGTCTTTAACGCCGGCCGTTGCGTCTTTGATGGCTTCACGTTTCGTTTCTTCGAGTTCCTTCTTTGAAGCCGCTACGTTTTCGTTCGCTTGCTTCTTTGCTGCAGCGATCTCTTCGTCGCGGTCCTTCTTCGCGTCTGTCAACTTCTGATTGCCTTCCCGTTTGGTTTCAGCAAGATCTTCCCGTTCGTCCTGACGGTTAGCCAGGCGGTTCTTGGCGTCTTCACTGACATCATTTTTCGCATCCTGCACGTCATCCATAACGACTTTGCGAGTTTCATGATATTCCTCGTTCGCATCCTGGTCAGCATCAGCGACCATCTGATCGGCATCCTGCTGAGTTTCCTGAACGTCCGTGCGAGCTTCTTGAACGTCGTCAACACCTGTGTTGCATCCGAGCGTCAAAGTTGTGGCCAGTGCGGCCAGTGGCATCCAATAGTGTCTCATCGTTTTATCCAGTTCGTGATTTTGTTTTGAGAGTGTCGCCGAAGTTTTGTCGGCAGTATTCATGCGTTGACGACGCATCGCGACAACAGGTCGCATTAAGTGAAAGCCCCCGAACGAACAACGCTCGGGGTTTGAGTTTTGGTAGCAGAAGGCATCGTCCATCGCGAAGATCGCCGAATAAGGCCCGTTTCCGTCGCGGATCAAACTCGCGCACGGCGACCGGTGAACAGCGAAATCACGGCCAGCACCAGGAAGACGAAAAAGAAGATCTTGGCCGCTCCATAAGCCATGCCGCCGACAAGACCGAAACCCAGTGCTCCGGCAATCAAGGCAATAATCAGAAAGGTCAGTGCGTAGCTCAACATAATGGTTCTCCCGGGCGTCGTGATGGTGATTGCCAGAGACCAAAGTTGACTCGGGCATTTGTGTTCGACGAAAACATCTAATGCACGTAACGTGCCGTGACGTGCCAATTGGCAATAATCGCTTCTGCCCGCGAGTACGCGGATTCTGGGGGGGACAGCTTGCAGTGTCGCTCCGCGATGTCAGCGGCAGTTGGTTGGTTTCTTTGCTATCCGCCTGAAGACGTGAATAACTTCGACTCGGTTCCAGACAAGTGGGGGCCTCTGCGGTTGCAGACAAACAAGAACGCCCACTGTCCGCACACATTGTGTCGTGCTGTGACAGTAACGGGTGTTGAGAACCTGGCCGGTTGCTCGACTGCGCAAAAGAAAAGCGGCACGTGTTTCCATGTGTCGCCGTCGTTCAAGTCGCATCGCAGTTCGTTGTTAGATCCGGCCCATCAGAAACAAGACCAGCACTATGACCAGCACCAAACCGAGTCCACTGCTGGGGCCGTATCCCCAGTTTCTGCTGTGATTCCAGCGTGGAAACGCTCCCAGCAGTAACAGAATAAGCACGATCAGCAGAAGCATTCCCATGGCGGTGAGTCCTTAAAGAGGTTGACTCGCGCCACAATCGCACCACATGGTCCGTCTGAGCCGAATCGAGTGGAACTCATCAATGCAAACGATGTACCGCGATTGGAAACACTGCCGTTGACGCTGTAACGGTCTACTGATACTCGCGAACGATGTCGATCACCCGTTGCGGTGACTTCAGTCCGCGAACGTCGATCTCCATGTCGTCCTGGCCGGAGCTGGAAATTGCCAGGTGTCCGACGCCAACCAGGCGATCGAAGAAACTCTGATTCACCTGCATGTTGCGAACGTCATCGTGCTGCACTTCGCTGGTTTGTTTGGAAAAGATGCCCTGAGTGTAGAGCGTTCGTTTCGACGTGACAGTGACACTGCGAAACCGAGTCTGAAGCCACCAATAGGCAATGGTCAAAGCTCCGGCAGCGGCGAGAGCCAATCCGGAATACATCAGAATCAACTCGTCGCGACCCATTACCGCGCCGACAATACCGCCAATGACAACCAGCACACAACCCAGAAACGAGAACGGATGATTGCCGAATATCGCCGGGTGCGCGGTGAAGAGTTCCTGCTCAGTCTGAGACACTGTGGTATCCTGATGATTCGCCCGCGCCTCGACGACCTTTGGATCGTCGTCGCGAAGCAGGTGACCGGCCGGGGCATCAATCTTGAAGACCTGACCACAATCGTCATTCACACACGTGACGAGTTCGCCAATCGCAGCCGGATCGACTGTATTGGCCGCTCCGCAGTGAGGGCATTCATAGGCCAAAGTTCGACTTGCATCGCTGGCGTGTGCTTCGGAAACAGTCATCGGTAAATCCCCTGCAGTTTCTGTGAACGGGGCCACCCGGGCGGCCTCATGGAGTTTCACTTCAAAATTGATGCGAATGTCATTCCGTCTGAGTGGGATTTGTTGGACGATGGCTGGTTGCGGCATAGGTGAAGGTGTTTCGCCGACAAGATCGGTCGGCTGGCGATCACTGCGGTCGTTCGGGGGCCAGTGATGGCGGCTGACAATTCTGCAGGTATGAATCGCCGACAATTGGTGATTTGCCGCTAAGCTCTGAGGCTCGTTGCAATTATTCGGCACGACTTATGCATTCTCTTCCCCGGAGCCCCCGCGATTTGACTTGAACGCGGTCGCTGAGTCCTATAGCCAAACACATGCAGACTGCACCGTCTGAATTCTGAAGACTCAGCGTGGTCGTCTTGCCAGCTCAACCCGGGGCTGGCCAAAAGTGAAATCCGCAAATGCACAACACACTCAGCAACGACACGCCGGTTCCAACTGATGAGAGCCAACCCGTGGCCGTCCATTCGTGGTCGATGCTGGTTTGCGCCGTGATGCTTGTGCTGTACGCCATGTACTTCGCCGGTGCGTTGATTGTCCCAATTCTGACGTCACTGTTCGGCTACCTGACACTGCGACCACTGGTCAGACGCCTGAGAAACATTGCAATTCCGGCCAGCGTTGGGGCGGCAATCATTATGCTGGGGCTGACGGGCATGGTGGCCATCGGCACGCTATTCGTGTTCGAGCCTGCAAAACAGATGATCGAACGCGCGCCGCAGCATATGGTGGTTGTGAAGCAGAGGCTCTCATTCATTTTGGACAAGGTCGCAGCGTTCAACGAAGCCACCGATCATATGGCAGATTCACGCAACGATTCGTCAAAGAATCCCAGGGATGAGCCTGTGTCGGTGGAAGTCAAACAACCGGCACTCACCTCAAACCTGTCCATTCTTAGCGGCACCGGAAACGCAATGTCGTTCTTTATGTTCACCGGAGTGCTGCTCTACTTTCTTCTGGCATCCGGAGATGACCTACTGGGGAATATCATGCCAGCGCTACCGAATCTGCGGTCGCGGATCCAGTTGCTGGGAGTAATCGAAAATGTTCAGGATGGTCTGGGCCGCTATCTGGCTCAGGTGACTGCAATCAATTTTTGCCTGGGAGTAGCGGTGTCGATCGCAACATGGTTGCTGGGTATGCCCTCTCCGCTGGTCTGGGGCGTCATGGCGATGACGTTGAACTTTATTCCAATTGTCGGTGCGTGTGTTGGAGTGCTTGTCATCTTCTTTGTGACACTGGTCAACTTCGAAGCCGCCTACTTTGCCTTTGTTGTTGCCGGAGTGTATGCAGCACTCACCGCGCTCGAAGGCCAATTAATCACCCCGTCCATTCTGGGTCGGTCGATGGAAATGAGCCCCATTCTGGTCTTCCTGTCCATCGCCATCTGGGGATGGATGTGGGGGCTGATCGGCGTCTTTCTGTCCGTTCCAATTTTAATCGCGGCGCGTTTGGCGTCCGAGCAATATGAGTCACTGGCAACGATGGCAACGATGGCAACGGTGCTCGGAGGAAGGAGTGAAGCGACTGCCAAAGGCGTCCCTCAGCAGATCTTCGACGAGGACGGCGCTGAGATTATTGCTGCGGCGTGAAGTGAGATGCGGCGTGCGTCCCGCTGCCGGAATTTGAGAACGATGATCTGACTTGTCAGCTTAACCTGACACCTTCACGCCGTCACTGGCTCTATTGTTTAGGATCAATGGACGCAGAGATTCGCCAAAGAGAACATTGATAATGCTGTTATGGCACGAGTTGTTGAACGTGACCGAACTTATGTGATGGATCGTGACGATGGGAAGTTCGAACTGTTCAAGCGTATCGTGGATGCCGGCAGCGGCTAAGTGTGTTGCGTTCGTGACAACAGTGTTTGCGACGTTTACAAAGAACGCCTCCTCAGGGCATTTCGTTGCGCCGCAAGCCGAGGTTCACGCTGCGCCGAATCTTCCGCCAACGCTCCGAGTCGTCGTGAAATACCATCGCCTCGGTTGATTCAAATGGACTGCCACCACGGAATCAAACTATCAGCGTCTGCCGTGCCGAACAGCATTGACAATGTTCCATTTTGCTTCCACCTTTTGCTTCCAAACAGCAACGCGGAACTGCGGGGCTCACCAATGCATGGGGTGCCCCTTGGTCGTCGGTGACATTGCGTTACAATGCTTCGACAAACTGGATTCTTTGAATCGTCAGAATCCGGATCCGGCCCCACCGCATGGTTTGGCTGATAAAACTCAACACAAGCAGAAAGCCCCACATGAATCGCAAAGAGTTCCTCAAGTTTTCTGCGGGTATTGTCGGCGGGCTAAGCATTCCCGGTATGTTTAGAGGCTATGCTCATGGTGCGGGAATCGAGTCCGGCAAAGCGACTGCTGTTGACGAGTCCTATCTTCTGAAGGGGCTGAACGCAATGGCCCGAGCCCATCTGATGAGTTCGATGGCCGGGCATCTTGGAGCTTCCCTGGTGGCCGGTTACTTCATCGGGAAGCAGCGTCCGGATCTCGACCCTGAAGTTTATAAGGGCGTCGAAAGCGACCTGGATCGAGTCATGGCCGGAGAGTCTGTGTTCGGGGCCAGAATGAAGAAGAATTCGAAGATAATGGATTCGGAACTGTTTGAAGACTTCCCAAAGCAGAAACCGAACGAAAGTTTGATCGACGGTATCGCCGAGGCGCTGGAAAAGAACATCAAGACGCCGCGCGAGTCCGGGCACAACGTGATTTTCGCCTCCATCGCCATTCACGCCCTCAAAGAAAACCCGGACTTCGCGACTCCATCGATCATCGAAGGAATCCGCAAGCTCATTCGCCTGTTCGACAACGCTCACCCCGGAAGCGGGTACTACGGAAAGGCAAAGGGACGAATCAAAGGCGACAAGATCGACCTTCCTGAAGAGGACAATGGTGTCCCCGTCTACACAGATGTGAAGGGGATGGTCGACGCCGTGCTGGATGAGATCATCAACCAGGATCCGAAAATCCACCGTCAGGGTTACGGTGGTCTGATACACGTCAACAACCATGCCGCCGCGATCACCGATCTGGCGCAGTCTGGCTATTCCGAACTTATCCCTGCCGCGATCGCGTCGCACCACCGGCACCTGCGACTGTGGCGACACCTGCCAAACGTAGCCGATGAATTCGGCCCGGAGTCGTTCTCAGAGTTCAGCCCGTACACCTCAGCCTATTGGGCATCTGGCAAGGTCCCTTATGATCGCGCGCTGGTCACGCACCGCGTGAAGACCATGTTCGGTTTGGATGAACTGACGACAGCCGTCGATGACGATCAAAAAGAAAAGCAGGCTTACGACAAGCTGCGCTACATGATGTAGTTGGCGGAATTCAGTGTGTTTCGTGAGCGTTGACGTTTGTCCGCAGTGATCGAAATACGCAAAGGTCGTTCTTAAAAGCATGGCGCTCTGTCGAGAGTTGAACGTCCAATACAGCAGCTTGGGGCTCTGAGCGTTTTTGTTTTGCCGTTGTCAAGACAATAGTTCGCAAAGCCCGTTGTAAACGTTGGCGAGAACAACTCATCTATCCGCCAGAGATGAGCCACCTGTCATCACCGCTTCAATCTTCTGAACCATTTTTTTCAAAACCGCAATGTGGTCGCGCTGCCGGTATGCGCTCATGTTAAATTATTGATTCCCGCATAGCAGCTTTTGCTTCATGTTCTCGAAAGTAGCTGATTTTTTTGGGAATATTGTTAACGATTCCCGTTCGCGTTCGGCATACGCTCATCTCACGGTTGTTTTGCCTCGGTTGTGTGTATGAACGAGAATCAGAGACGAGAAGAATTCACTCATCGATGGTTGGAGGCTGAGCCTTCCATATCGGCTTACGTGTTTGCGTCCATCACTGGATTTCACGATGCCGAAGACGTCGTGCAGCGGATCGCTCAGGAGCTGGCTCGTCGGTTTGACGAGTTCGACTCGGGTCGGCCGTTCGTTGGCTGGGCACTGTGGATCGCCAAATCGAGGGTGATTGACTACTACCGGGCTCAGGGGCGTTCACGGGTTGTTTTCTCCGATGAATTGCTTGGCCAACTCGCTGATACGATCGTGAACCAATCTGACGGTCGCAGCCAACGACGCGAGGCACTCGAAGCCTGTTTGGAGGAGCTACCGCCAAGGTCTCGACGGCTGCTTGATTTGCAATACGTCGAAGAACGATCCGCTGCCGAGATTGCGCAGGAAACCGGATCCACCAGCGGATCGGTTCGAGTCCTCCTGTCGCGAGTCCGAACGGCCCTTGCCAGTTGCATCGAGAGACGTCTTGCCTTGGAGAACCCCTGATGTCGATAGACGATGATTTTATCGATCGCGTTCTTGAAGGTGATGTGTCCGAGCAAGAGTCTGCAGAGTTTCAGCAGTGGCTAGAGGTTCCCGCCAATCTGGAACGTTTCGCCCTGCGGGCGGAGCTGCATTCGGACTTGCATCGTTCTCTGTGTCGCAGACGCATTCAGAATAATGCGCTGGAAGTCAGCGTCGATGGCTCCGTCACTTACTCGGCTTCGACGCCAGGGGATCTTCTATCGTCGGCTTCTCGCTCGCGAGAGATGTTGGTCCTAGCGGTGACAGGACTCGTGACGGCGGCCTGCATTCTCGTCGCAGTCAAGTGGCCAACAGGCAACAGCGATTCCGGTATCGCTGTAACTCACGCGGCTACTGTCGTCAGCAACGTGAATGGGCTAGTTGTGAAGGACGAACAGCGGTGGGACGACGCGCAACTGCCCACGGGAAGTTATGAGTTGCAGACGGGGTTGCTGCACCTGCAGTTTGGTGGCGGAGTGATGGTTTACGTTGAGGCTCCTGCCCGCTTCGACGCGGTAAGTGATTCACGTGTGGTGCTGCACAGCGGGCGACTGTCCGCCAGAGTCCCTCCTGAAGGAATCGGGTTCACCGTGGACACTCCCGAAGCGGAAGTTGTTGATTTTGGCACAGAGTTCTCCGTCGATGTCGAAGGCGGCGCGAGTGAAGTTCATGTGTTTGACGGACTGGTGCGAGTGAATCCCGGAGCATCGAGTCAGCGAGACGAATCAAGGTCCGTTGATGTGGAAGCGTCGCATGCCGTGCGCATTACTGACGGAACGGCTGATCCCGAAGACATTTCCATCGCGACCGACCGTTTCATTCGCGATTTTGAAGAGCACGCTCGGAAATACGCGCCCGCTGTCAGGAAGATGTCGCCACTCGCTTTTTATCGAATGCCGATCCGTGACAGAGGTTTGGTTTCCGAGCCCCCTGAGTACTCCGGCGTCGTGTTAACCGGAGAAGGCAAACGTCCGCCACATGCACGCGGCGTGTTCGTCGGCGGTTCGCTACGAGTTGGAGCAGATTCGATCGGTCGTGGAGGGCGCGTGGACGATTCCCCCGCACTGAATGCCGGTCGATTCTCATTGACTCTGTTTGTGTATCGCGAATCGGATGTGGGTGGCGCCACGGCGGTTACCAACATGCATGATGATCAGGGAAACTTTGACCTGTCGCTGGATGACAACGGAAAGCTGCAAGCCACTGTCAGGAGTCGCGATGGGAGTCAATCAACGGTCGTAGGTGGATCTGTTCTTCCACTGCACAAGTGGCGGCATGTCGTCTTAACGGTTGATGGTCACAACATGCACTTCTATGAAGACGGAAAGCTTGTTGGGTCGAAGCCATGTGCCGAATTGGCTACCAGAGAATCTGATCCTGTGTGGTTTGGAACCGGCGCGAATGCAACTCGGGTCTGGGATGGACGAATTGACGAAGTGGCGTTTTTTGACAGAGCACTCGACGAAGAAGAAGTTTTAACGCTTTACCGACTGGCGCAAGAGGAGATTACCAGATCAAAATGAAATCATTCAAACAACTGTGGCACCATATGCGATTACCCACGATAAGCACGCGTTTGCCCGCGACGATTTGGTTCGCTCTGCTTTTCATGGCAATCGGGCATGCGACAAATACCCCGGCCCAGCAACCTCGTGTCAAAGAACCTGGCAGTGAAGGCAAGACGGTTATTCTCAAGGCAGTGCTGGACAAGTTGGATGAGCACCTTGAAGTGACGTTTGCACAATACGGCGACCGAACCCTGCAATTGGACCTATTCCGTCCAAAAAATGCGTCGGAGAAACTGCCGGCGATCGTCTGCATCCACGGCGGTGGCTGGCGAAAAGGATCGAAAATCAATCATCGCAAAGTGGCTCAGGCACTCGCCGCCCAAGGTTATGTGACGGCGTCCATTGACTATCGCCTGAGCGAGGAAGCGACCTTTCCGGCTCACATCCATGACTGCAAAGCGGCTGTTCGCTTTCTTCGCGGCAATGCAAGTAAATACGGTATCGACCCCGATCACATCGGCGCCATAGGTCACTCTGCGGGCGGTCATCTGGCGGCATTATTGGCAACTTCCGCTGGTGTCGCGGAGCTGGAAGGTGACGGCGGGAACTCCGAATTCAGCAGTGCGATCCACGCCGTCGTACCAATGGGCGGTCAAACGGACTTCATGTCGGAACGCAATCGTGAGAAGTCCGCGAGTGCAGAAATCTGGCAGCAGTTCATGGGCGGCTCGCAAGATGAAGTCCCCGAAGCTTACCGCTTGGCATCACCACTTTCGCACCTCGACAAGAACGATCCACCGGTTTGGCTAATCACCGGCGAGAAGGATGACCCCAGCACTCGTGCTGAATCCCTGCGTAAGAAGATGGACGAACTCGGGATTCCAAACGGGCTGACCATCATCAAAGACGCTCCGCATCCCTTCACGGTCAAGCAAGTCTGGTTCGATCAGATGATGAAGGCAGCCGTTCCGTTTTTCGATCGCACCCTGAAGAACTCTCAATGAACGGGACAAAAAGATGAAGCCCCTGAACCGACGCCGAATGCTACGTGGAACCGGAGCCGTGATCGCGCTGCCGTTTCTCGAATCGCTGTCATTCTCCAGCCACGCGAATGCGAGCGAAAGCACTGCGGATAATGGCACTAACGCTGCACCGATGCGCATGGTTTGCATCGGGTTGGAATACGGCCTTTATCCGACCGACTTTTTTCCGCAGCGAACCGGTCGCGATTACGAGTTACCACGCTTGTTGTCGCCGCTCGATGGATTGAAGAGTGACTTTACGGTTTTCTCCGGCCTCGATCATCCGGGCATCTCGGGTGGGCATCAAGCGACGCACACGTTCCTGTCCGGGATTCGGTCCAGTCAGGCAAACCAGTATCCCGAAGGCAACATCACCGTCGATCAGAAAGCGGCGGAGCATGTCGGTGCTCAGACACGTTACCAATCGATGCAACTTGGGCTGGGCGGTGGTGGTGTTTCCTGGTCACGGAACGGCGTCGAAATCCCAACCATCGACCGATTGCAAACGATGTTCGACGCCCTGTTCCAGGAAACACCCCAGTCGAAACGAACTCGGCAGGCTGGAACGTTCGCCGTCAACCGAAGCATCCTGGACGTCGTCGGCGAAGATGCGGCCGCGTTGAAAAAGCGAGTGAGCGCCGGAGATTCGACGAAACTTGATGAGTACTTCACTTCGATACGCGAAGTCGAAAAGCGTTTGGAACAGTCGGCGGCGTGGTTGAATAAGCCCAAAGCGAAGACAAACTTCAAACTGCCCAAAACTCCGCCGACCAGTTTTACGGAGCACGTCGCCTTGTTCTATGACCTGATGAAGTTGGCTCTGCAAACGGATTCGACTCGAGTCATTTCCATGGCCATTCATGTATGGAAGGGCGACTCGGGGCTGGCCGGTGTCACCAAGGGTTACCACGATCTTTCCCATCACGGTCGCGATGAAGCAAAGTTAGACCAGTTAGGGATCATTGAGCGATTCCATACCGCCCAGCTAGCTCGGTTCCTTGGCAGCCTGAAAGAAACGCAAGCCGCCGACGATGCGTCTCTGCTCGATAGGACGATGGTGCTGTTTGGAAGTGGACTTGGAAATGCGAGTTCCCATTCCAATCGCAATCTGCCACTCCTGTTGGCCGGTGGCGGTTTTCAACACGGTGAGCACAAAGAGTATTCGGCAGACGCCGGCGCGAAGACACCAGCGTGCAATCTTTATCTATTGATGTTGCAACGCTTTGGTGTCGAGTCCGATCGTTTCGGAACCTCGACAGGAACACTCGAGGGGCTTAGGTAATGCACAAATTCACCCTTTTCCGCGAACGCCCGAGAATCGCATTCTTCGTGTTCGCAATGACCTGCGCGTCGCTTGTACCTGCCTCGATCTTGCACGCAGACGAACCAGAAACCCAATCGCTCGGTTACGTGCGGACACACTGCCTCCGCTGCCACGGCGAAGAGGAACAGAACGCAGACCGACGATTTGATTTCCTCGATGATGAAATCTCGGATCACGAATCCGCCGAGCTTTGGCAGGAAGTCCTCGATGCGGTGAATCGGGGCGAGATGCCACCTGAAGATGAACCGCAACCATCGAGTCAGGAAACGACAGAATTCGTCTCGCGTGTAACTCGAAATCTAAAATCAGCACGCGATTCGCTTTCGACCGCGAGCCAACAACGATTCCGGCGTTTTAACCGCCAAGAATATCGCAACACGATCCGCGATTTGTTGGGCGTGAACATGGACTCGTTCGATCCAACGAACACATTTCCCGCGGACGATCGAGTCGAGGGCTTTGACAACGTTGGCGAACATTTAGTGCTGTCAGGCTACCTAATGCAGTGCTATTTGGAAGCAGCGTCTCAGAGTATTGAGAAGGCGATTCAATCTCGTCAGGTCGTTACCCCGATCCACGAAACATTGCGGGCTAACGATTTCAGCGAACGCAGGTTTCTGTTCCGCCCCGAACAGAATTTTATCGTGAATCCCACGGGGCAGTACGTCGATGTCGCCCACAGTGATCCAGATCTTGCCAGGCTGCATGCAAGACGATTTCGTGGTGCTCCCGCTGATGGTTACTACACCATTCGTGTCAAAGCCGAAGGCATTCATCGTGAGCACCCCTATCCACGCGGTGCCCTGAATGTCGATCGGGATGAACCGATCAAAATGCAGATCATTGCGACGGATCCCAAGTTGGCTCGTCCCGGTTCAGGACAGAACTCCTCCGATCGCATTGTCGAGACCGTTCCATTGGCTGATCATGAGCCACGGGTATTCGAGTTCCGAATTTGGCTAGACAAGGGATTCGTTCCGGTCATTCGCTACGCCAATGGGCCAATCAATCTTAGAGCCTCGTTAGTGCGACTGGTGAAGAAGTTTCATCCTGAAACGCAGACCACCAATTGGCTTGACGTGTTCTCCACGGAGCCATCGGAGATCCTCGACGTTTGGATTTCTGGCGCGTATGAAGGGCCACGGTTGCGAGTTCATCAAATGGACATAGAAGGACCTGAACCCAGGGATTCATCGAAGCCCGATCTTTTGGCGAACCCAAGTTCACAATCACTAGTAGAGTTTCTCTATCGCGCGTTTCGTCGCCCCCCATTGACATCGGAAACCGCTCGATACGAAGCCTTTTACCAATCGCGAATTGACGGTGGAGAATCTGAGCAAGCCGCTTTCACGACGACATGTCAAGCCATCCTGTGTTCGCCCAATTTTCTCTACGTGGAAACTCCGCCCGACCCGGGGCAAAGCGAAGACAAAAACTACCGACTTGCATCGCGGCTGTCTTACTTTCTGTGGAGTTCCATGCCGGACGACGAGCTGCTTCGCGTTGCGGCCAGCGGAAAGCTCAGTGAGCCGAAAACGTTGCTCGCCCAAACTCGTCGGATGCTAAAGGATTCACGTGCGGAAGCCCTGGTCGAGAACTTTACGAATAGCTGGCTACATCTGCATGAAATTGGATCGATGCCGCCGGACACGCAAAAGTTCACGGCCTACTACGATCGACAGCTTGAGCCCCTGATGCGACGCGAAACTCAATTGTTCTTTGCGGAAGTCCTGCACGATAATTTAAGTATCGAACACTTCATCGATTCCGATTTTACATTCGTCAATCGTTACCTCGCCGCACACTACGGATTGCCAAACGTCCAAGGGGACGAATTTCGTCGAGTAACATTGCCGGAGGAATCGCTTCGCGGCGGGCTACTCGGCCACGCGAGTGTGCTGACGGCAACCTCGAATGGAGTCGAGACGTCTCCCGTCACTCGCGGCATCTGGGTGCTGGAGAACATTTTGGGCTCACCGCCTCCGCCACCACCACCCGATGTCGAGCCGCTTGAACCAGACATCCGCGGAGCCACTACGATTCGCGAGCAGCTTGCCAAGCATCGCAATGTGGCCACGTGTGCGGAGTGCCACCGCAAGATCGACCCGATTGGTTTTGCTTTGGAGAGTTTCGATCCAATCGGCTCGTTCCGTCGGCAATACGGCAATGATTCAGGCAAGCTGGTCAGAATCGTGGACACGACTGGAACGCTCCCAAGTGGAGAATCATTCGCTGACATCGCCGAGTTGAAGCAATTGCTTCTGAAGCAGAAGACACAATTCGCGAAGTGCCTAACCGAAAAGATGTTGACGTACGCACTTGGTCGAGAGGTGGGATTTCAGGAACGCCCCGCCGTTGAAGCCATCGTGGACGAACTCGCCGAGCGAGGCAACGGACTCCGTGACTTGGTGGAATTGATCGTCACCAGCGACGTGTTCAACAAGAATTGAAAGTACAAGTTAACATCGATGGCCCTAACGTAGTGAAGCTTATGAACATCCCGAAGTGTTGCCTTTTCTTAATCGTCTCGTTCCTCGCACTCTTTGCTGAGGATCTGAACGCAGACGACTCACCGCCCAACATCGTTTTCATGTTCGCGGACGATCTTGGCTACGGTGATCTTGGTTGTTATGGACATCCCTATGCGGAAACGCCAGCTTTGGATCGGCTTGCGAGCCATGGTACTCGGTTTACGCAGTTTTATGTCACCGGGGTTACCTGCAATCCCAGTCGTACCGGCTTGATGACGGGGTTGCATCCGGCTCGTTTTCCGAAGTATGCCGCCGACTTTGGGTTCGGCGACAAGTTGACAATTACGGAGCTGCTGAAACGAAAAGGTTACAAGACCGGGCACTTTGGGAAGTGGCACATTGGCCCAGACGATTCGGATGGAACGTACGGCATCGACGATATTGAAACGCTTGGCAACAGTCGCGAGGAGTCAGAGGGTCGTGACACGATGCTGTACTCCGCAGCGATTGACTTTATTCGCAAGAACAAAGAGGGCCCGTTCTATGTGAACGTTTGGGGACACGCGACTCACTTCCCCGTCAACACGCCGGAAGCTCTTGCGGCGAAGTTTGATGATGTCAAAGTCGACCGCAGTGATTTCTCGCCAACCATGCAGAGCAAATTTGACGAGTGCATGCAGATCGGGTGCGGTCTTGATCAATCGATGAGGCAATATCTGGGCGATGTCTATCAAATTGATCTCAACGTCGGTCGACTTCTGGCGACGCTGGACGAACTGAAATTGAGAGACAACACGATTGTTGTCTTTTCAAGCGATCACGGTCCCGCACCGGTGATTCTCGCCAATAAAGGAGCACGCAAATACTCCAACAACATGCTTGGCTACGCGGGAGAATTTCGCGGCGGCAAGCACACGCAACTTGAAGGCGGCACGCGAGTTCCCTTCATCATTCGCTGGCCCGGCAAAGTACCCGCCGGTCGAGTGGATTCGACCAGCGTCTGTTCGTTCATCGATTGGTTACCGACGCTCGCTTCGATTGCCGGAGTGGAAGACCTGCCCGAGCAGTTGGACGGCGAGGATATCTCCGACATTTGGCGAGGAACAGAGCGGCAGCGATCCAAACCGCTGTATTGGAAGGCAAGTTCCCCTGGCGCAGCGTCAGCAATGCGCGATGGAAAATGGAAGCTGCACTTGCCACGTCAGAGGGTCGGATCACCAGAACTCTACGACTTATCAATCGATCCGTCCGAAACCAATAACTTGGCAGACGCCAATCCGGATGTGCTGAAACGTTTGACTCGACAACTGCGAGCATGGAATGCTGAGCTTCCGGCCGCCTATGAGAAGTCTGGCAAACGCGACGACGACAACTGACCAAGAACCGATTCGATCATCCCACATCGTAAGAGAATGCAACGCACATGAACGCCACCATTTGGAGAATAACTTTGAGACTTTCGCTGGCACTCTTCGCGGTCCTTTTAGCGTGCCAGTGTGCGCGGGCGGAACAGGACGACGCAACTAAGCCGAACATCGTGTTGCTGTTCATCGACGATTGGGCCTGGAATGGGACGCCCGTCGCAATGGATGACGCGCTGGCGAATTCTCGGATGCCAGCACTTCAGATGCCAAACATCGAACGATTGGCAAAGGAAGGCATGAAGTTTCGCAATGCGTATGCTTCGCCTCAGTGTTCTCCTTCGCGCGTTTGTGTTCAAACGGGCCAGTCGTCGCCGAGGAACGGATATACCGTTTACATGAACTCTCGCGGGCAAGAGTATTACGACGAAGGCCGCCAGTACAAAAACTTTCCCGTCATTCCCTGCGTCGCGGACCAGACGATTGATCCGGAGACGATGACGATCCCCGAAGCGTTGAAGCCGCTCGGATACGTCAGTGCCCACGTTGGCAAGTGGCACATGCGAGGTGATCCGGGTGACGAAGGTTACATGCTCCACGACGGCGATACGGACAACAAGCCCGGCAATACGCTCGACTCGTTTGCCAAGGACGGTGAAAAAAAGCCTCGACGATTGCCCAAGGATCTCACCGACCCGAAGTTGATGTTCAGCACGACGGAGAAGGCGATCGGTTTCATGGAGGAGCAGGTCGCCGCCAGCAAGCCGTTCTATTTGCAGATTTCGCACTACGCGATGCACGCGGGGAGTGAGTGTTTGCCGGCGACACGTGAAAAGTATGCCAATCATCCACTCGTCGAGGCTTGGTACAAAGCAAACAACAAACAGAAAGACACCGTCCGTCTCGGCGACGACCCGGCCGTTTGGCTCGGAATGGCCGAAGACCTCGATGGACGGATTGGAGCCGTGCTCGACAAGATCGAAGCGCTGGGTATTGCGGACAACACCTACGTCGTCCTCGTATCCGACAATGGATATCGGCACAAAGAGTTGCTTCTCGATCCAAAGTTGACGCAACCTCACCACGGCGCCAAATGGTGGGTCTGGCAAGGCGGCATTCGTGTTCCAATGATCGTGAAAGGCCCGGGGATCGAAATGGGCTCTGTCTTCACTGGCAACGTCGTGAACTACGACTTCCTTCCGACCTTCGTCGATTGGGCGGGGGGCGATCCAAACACGCTGAAAGACATCGATGGCGTGAGTCTGGCCGGGTACATGGCGGGTGAACAGCCGGACGATGCATTCTTGAACCGCAATCTGTACTTTCATTACCCGCACTATCGTACCAGCATGCCGCACTCGGCCGTTGTTTCCGGCGGTTTCAAACTGCTGCACTTCTATGACAGCTCGAACACACCAATGCTGTTTGATTTGTCCGCAGATATGGGGGAAGCGAACAACATCGCGAGGCAATATCCCGAGCGGCACAAAGAAATGTTCACCGAGATGATGGACTACTTCGAGGCCGTTGGTGCGCGCATTCCTAAGCTCAATCCTGACTACGACGCAAGCGTCTACGAAGCCGACTCAGAGTTTGCTAAACGCAAAATGTGGGGAGCTTTCGAGGGAAATCGACCGCTGGAAGATGATGAGAAATGATTGCCCTGCTGTGAGGCATCGCCACCGATGTGACGCCTTTCATTGCAGCGATTGCGTGATCGTCCAAACCTATACCCATTTGAGAAACCGACATGAGATTCAACTTGAAGTCCCTGATGCTGCTGACCGCGTTATGTGTAGCGTCGCTACCTACCGCGATGGTCAGTGCTGACAACACTAAGCCGAATGTCGTCTTCCTGGCGGTCGATGATATGAACGACTTTGTTGGATGTCTCGATTCACGCCCGAATGCGATTACGCCCAACATTGATCGGCTGGCTGCTCGTGGCGTGTGCTTTACGAATGGTCATACCGCCGGAGTCTTCTGTGCGCCCAGTCGCGCGGCGATCTTCTCAGGTCAGTACGCTTCGACAACCGGATGCTACGAGACTCCGAATTATTTTGTGCATCATCCGGAGATTGAGTCGCTGCAAACGAGTTTCGCCAAAGCGGGTTACACCACGCTGGGCGCTGGCAAGCTGTTCCATCATCCAGCCGGAGCGATCGACCAGCGAGGTTGGACAGAGTTCTTCCTGCGAAATCAGTTTCAACGTGAAGGCGGTTGGGCGCTTGAATCGTGGAGCAGCGACACACCCGTGCCACAGCCATTTCCCGCCAGCGTTTACAACAAGGGTAAAGAGATTACCGGCGGACTGTTCCTGGAATGGGGGGCAGTTCCGAAAGAACGGGAAGAGGAGATGGCCGACACGATCCGAGCCAACTGGGCCGTCGAGCAACTGAAGCAAGAACACGACAAGCCGTTCTTTCTGGCTTGCGGTTTTTATGCTCCGCACTATCCCAACTATTGCCCTCAAAAGTACTTCGATTTGTACGATCGAGACGCGATCGAAACGCCCGCGTTCAAAGAAGATGACTTAGCCGACTTGCCGGACAAGATTCGCAAGCAACGTGAGAATCGCAAGAAACAGCATTACGACAAGTTGGTCGCGATGGGTGCGTGGAAGGACGCTCTGCACGGATACCTGGCGTGCACCAGCTATGCCGACGCAATGGTCGGACGCATTCTGGACGCGCTCGAATCAAGCCCCTATGCCGATAATACGATCGTGGTGCTCTGGAGCGATCACGGCTATCACCTCGGCGAAAAGGGCCAATGGGGAAAGCACACGCTGTGGGAGCGAACGTCCAACGTGCCGTTCGTTTGGGCCGGTCCCGGTGTCGCCCAAGGAGTCCGGACGGATATCACGGTCAGCCTGATTGACATCTACCCAACGCTGGTTGAACAATGCAACCTTCCTGCACCGCGTCAGGAACTCGAAGGCACTTCGCTGGCATCGACGCTGAAAAATCCTGACTCAGCAAGCGATCGCACCGTCTACCTGCCCTACATCAACCCGGGCGAATACACGCTGATGAATCGCGACTGGCGTTTCATCTATTACGACGACGAGAACCAGGAGTTGTACAATGTCCAAGAGGATCCGCACGAGTGGAACAACCTGGCGTCAGACCCAGAGTACGCGGACGTCATCACCAGGCTGCGAGACTTAGCACCGACCGAGTTTGCCGATCCAGAACCGAAGCTCAACTCGCGTCGTGATTTGGTCGTCGAAGGCGAAACCTTCCGTTGGGAGAAGGGCAAAGGCAATTACATTCCACATCCAAAGTACTTGCCTTACACCGATCCCATATCAAAACCTCAGCCATCAAAGTAGAGATTCCAGAGCGTATGTTTGAAACGAAGCCTTGGTGAGAACTGCAGAATTGGAAGATCAACCGACATGAAGATATTCCCAACAGCCATTGTGGCACTCTTGTATTCGTTAGGCATTGCCTTGCAGGCGACTCACGGCGGCGAGCTGACCCTGACTGAAACGGATGATACGATCCGGATCACGCTGCGCGACAAACCGGTGCTCGAGTATATCAAGACCGCGAGACCTGTTCCTGAAGGAATTGAGCAACACTTCAGCCGCAGCGGCTACATTCATCCGGTCTACACGCCGACCGGCCAGGAGCTCACCGGCGACTACCCCGCAGATCATGCTCATCAGCACGCCTTGTTCTTTGCGTGGACGAAAAGCAGCTTCGACGGACAGGCAGTCGACTTCTGGAATCAGGCGAAGGATCTTGCGCGAATTGAGTTCCGCGAGGTGGTGGAACTCAAGCGAGAAGAGCAAAGCGTCTCGTTCAGCGTCAAGCACGCATTCATAGTCAAAGTGAAGGGAGAGAGCAGTGACACCTGGGTCGATGTGCTCCATGAAATCTGGACGGCCACAGTCTATGAAACGCCGGCGGACCATTTTCTGTTCGACATCGTCAGCATTCAGCAGTGCGTCACAGACAAGCCCTTGAGCCTCGCCAAATACCACTACGGCGGCATGGCGATCCGCGGCAACTATCAATGGCTGAAAGAACAGGGAGATCACAGCATCAACCCAGGCGACGTGCAGTATCTGACCAGCGATGGCAAGGACCGCTGGGAAGGCGATCACACTCGTCCCAACTGGGTCGCCTTTTCCGGGCAGATCGATGGCCAGGACGTTTCGGCTGCTGTCTTCTGTAGCCCGAAAAACTTCCGTGCACCGCAACATGTACGCATCCATCCGAACAAGCCGTACTTCTGCTTCGCCCCAATGGTCGATGGGCCGTTCAAGATCGTGCCCGGCGAAAAATACATTTCACGCTACCGCTATCTGGTGACGTCCAAGGCGGCCAACGCAAAGCTCATTAACGAACACTGGCAGCGATATACCAAGGACGGTGAGTAAGCAGCACGCAAACGCAACTTGACTCTCCGAGTCGAGCCCGGCGCGCGAATGTCCGAGCAGTCAAGCTTAGTTGGGCAGCGCCTCTTTTGACACTTCATTAACGAAAACACAGGAATCTTAGTGAGCCGACGGCGCTAGCCGCGGGTTTGTGCGGAACCAGTATCATTGCTACGTAGAACCCGACGCTAGCGCGTTCGGCTCACAAAAAGTGGCGCTGCCCAATTAGAATGCAGAGCAATCGACCAACATGAATAGAATCACACTCACGTTTTTTGTCATCCTTAGTCCCGTGGTGTTTCCGCATACTCAGGCAGATGCGCGAAAGCCGAACTTTGTCGTCGTTCTTACCGACGACCTGGGCTATGGCGATCTGTCGTGCTACGGGGCCAACGATATTGCGACGCCGAATATTGACCGCATGGCGACTGAGGGAGCGAAGTTCAGCAGCTTCTATGTTTCGTCCGTTTGCTCGCCAACTCGTGCGGCGCTGATGACGGGCAGCCATTCGACTCGCGTCGGTATCGGTGGCGTCATGTTTCCTCGCAACAACCACGGGCTGAACCCCGATGAAGTCACGTTGCCGGAACTATTGAAAGGTCAGGGATACGCGACAGCCATCATTGGTAAGTGGCATCTGGGCAATCAGGACATGTTTCAGCCGCTGAACCACGGGTTTGATTACTGGTACGGGACGCCGTCATCCAACAGTCAAGGCTTCTATCCCTATACCAAACAATACGCTTCTGATTGCGTCTTTCGCGAAGGCTATACCCGCGAGAGAGTTCTCAAGTTGAACGAAGCGAAATGTCCGCTCGTACGGAACAACGTCGTCATCGAAGTTCCAGCAGACCAAACGCAATTCACCCAGCGATACACGCGCGAGACCATTCGCTTCATAACAGAGAACAAGGACAAACCGTTCTTTGTGTATCTGGCCCATAACATGCCGCACATCCCATTGCACGCTTCCGAAAAGTTCGTCGGCAGCAGCGACCGAGGCATCTACGGCGACACGATTCAGGAACTCGACTGGAGCACTGGCGAGATACTGCGTTCACTAAAAGACCTGGGACTCGACAACAACACGCTGGTCATCTTCACTTCGGACAACGGACCGAACACAAGCACAGGCGGCAGCGCTGGACCGTTGAAGGGCGGCAAAGGTTCAACTCTCGAAGGTGGCGTCCGAGTCCCGTTCGTTGCTCGCTGGCCTGGCAAGATTCCCGCAGACACTGAATCTGACGAAGCCATCACTTGCATGGATTTGCTGCCGACGCTGACCAAACTAGCGGGCGGCAAGATTCCCAGCGACCGCGTGATTGATGGCATAGACATCTGGCCGCTGCTTGCCGGAAAGCCATATGCCAAGTCACCTCACGAAGCGATCTATTACTTGCGAGGCCGAGGTGTTCAGGCAGTTCGAGTCGGCGACTGGAAGTACCTCGTCGAGGACAGTTTGGATAAGGAAGAAACGGAAGATGAGGTTGAGTTGACTGCGGAGGAGCAGAAGCTTTCGCGCAAAGAGCGGAACGCGATCATCAAGGAGCGGAGGAAGGCCGCGAGTCCGAAACAGGAATCTTCTGCGGCACTCTACAACCTAAAGCATGACCTCGGCGAACAAGACAACCTGATTTCCAAACACCCGGAAATCGTCGTGAGGCTGCAAAAGCAGATAGAAGGTTTCAACAAAGATCTTCGCAAGAACACACGACCCGCTGGTGTTGCAAATGTTGATTCAACAAATTAGCCACAGATGAACACAGATAGACGCCATCATGAAAAGCATCTGTATTTATCTGAGTTCATCCGTGGCTTTTCAATATACGAGCAAACAGGAACTTCTATGAAAAAGATCTGTTTTACAATCCTGCTGTTCGTTTCTTCGGTTGGCGTCGCGAGGGCCCAGTCGGCTGACGAGCAGATGAACGTCCTATTCCTGGTTGCCGATGATTTGAATAGTTGGATGCTGGAAGATGCGGATCGCTATGCGGGCAAGGTGATCGCACCCAATCTTCGCAAGCTGGCCGGCAGTGGAGTCAACTTCACGCGAGCCTACACCGCGGCGCCGGTTTGTTCGCCGTCTCGCACTGCGTTCTTTTCCGGTGTGGCACCCTGGAGATCGGGTATCTACAACAACGCGCAGATCATCAACAAAAGTGAGGCACTGAATCAGGATGCGGTATTATCACTGGCCGGGTTGTTCAAGACGAGAGGCTACGACACTTTCGGTTACGGCAAAATCACCCACGGCTGGGACCAGAAGGAGCACTGGAATGAACATGTTGGTCACAAAAGAGACCCGGTTCCTCCCGGAGCTCCTCTGGCAAAACTGAGCGGGGGTGAGCAGGACTGGGGACCCATTCACCTCGCCGAGGAACAAATGAATGACACCGGCGGAGCCAATAAGGCCATCGCGGTATTAGAAAAAAAACACGACAAGCCATTCTTCCTGGCCTACGGCTCCTTCAATCCTCACATGCCCTGGTATGTCCCGCAAAAGTATTTTGATATGTACCCCCTGGACCAGATCGTCCTTCCCGAGCTGAAGGAGAATGATTTGGATGATCTTCCTCCCCTGGCGAAGGCAGTGAGTGACGGGATCGGAAGCTTTGCCGACAAAGTTATCAAGTCTGGCAAACATAAAGAGGCGGTGCAGGCTTTCCTGGCCACGACCACCTATGTCGATACGCAATTCGGGCGCGTCCTCGATGCTCTCGAAAAAAGCCCCTACAAGGACAACACCATTGTCGTCTTCCTCACCGATCACGGCTTTCACTTGGGGGAAAAACTCCACTGGCAAAAGACCACACTCTGGGAAGAGGGAACGCGCACCTTGTTGATGTTTCGCGCGCCCGGAGTGACCAAAGCCGGGGGCGTGTCGCAGCGGTTCGTTTCGCTGTTAGATATCTACCCTACGCTGGCCGAACTCTGCGGACTCACGCCACCCACGACCATCGATGGACGCTCGCTGGTTCCGCTGCTCAAAGCCCCGAAGGCTCCATGGGAAAGCACCGCCATCACCGGGTTGTGCGATAAAACCAAGACGGACTTCGCTTACATCAGCATCCGGCATGAACTCGGACGCTACACCCGCTATGGGGCCGAAGAAGAGGAATTCTACGACACGACCAAGGATCCTCACGAATGGACCAACCAGATCGACAACCCGAAATACGCCACGACCGTCAAAAAACTCCGGGCCCTCGTCCCCAGTTTCGACGATGCCGCTCAGCCTCTTCCCTCGGCGTTGGTCAAGAAGCGTAGGGAGACTCAAAAGGTGAGGAAGAAGAAAAGGTAGAATTCAGGGCCCGACGCTAGCGCGTTCGGCTCCCACTCCCGTGCGCCGATGGCGCTAGCCACGGGCCCTACCGCAGACTTCAAAACAACAGGAAACGCCCGACTCTAGCGTTCAGTTTACAAACAAAACTCCAGCAAATACCGAAACCATGTCAGACGCCATTGCGATATTCATTACCTGGACAACCTATGGAACGTGGATGCCAGGTGACATGCGTGGATGGCGAAAACGCATGAGTGGGAACCAGTTGCCCAGACCGTTGCTGGCCGAATGGTGTCGCAAGCAAATGAAAGGCGAGGTCGTTCTGCTTGAGAAGCACGATCGTGAAACGGTTGAACGAGCTTGCGGGGAGCATTGCGAACATCGTGGCTGGCATCTTTACGCTGTCAACGCACGTACCAATCACGTGCATGTGGTTGTTGCCGCTGCAGACATATCACCTCAAACGGTCCGCGACCAGTTGAAAGCCAATTGCACCGGCAAACTCCGCCGTCAGGATCAACCGCTTGTTGTTGAAAGGACGTGGACGAGAGGGGGAGATTGCGAGATTCTGGATTCAGACGACGACCTTCAGGCTGCCGTTGAATACACACTCGATGCACAGGATCGAAAAAGAGCGACACCATGAGGAGTAGGTGATCCGGTGGCGAAAGCGGAGGGCTTGCCACCTATTGCAACCCGATTTGCAAGGCCCGACGCTAGCGCGTTCGGCTCACATTTCCGTGAGCCGATGGCGCTAGCCACGGGCCTTACCACCAACGGCAAACCAACGGCAAACGCCCGACGCTAGCGCGTTCGGCTCACAACAGATTGCAAACCAAACCGGCTGATCAAACAGGACAAACCATGCCCCCTTCACCTCAAAACCACCCTTCACGTCGAACAGTGTTGAAAACGATCGGCGCGACCACTACGCTGGCTGCGTCCAGCCTGTTGCCATCACTGATCTACGCTGCACCGTCAGCATCTGCGAACGACAAGTTGCGAGTCGGGCTGATTGGAGCGGGCAATCGAGCCAAATGGCTAACGCGCGCGTTGTCTCGCGAATCCCATCGCGCCGAATTGGTCGCCGTCTGCGATTGTTACCTGCCGCAGATCGACGTACTCGCGGCTGACAACAAAAGCGATCCGAAAGCCGGCGATTCCTGGAAACGTTATCAGGACTACGAGCAGATGTTCGATCAGGAAGATCTCGACGCCGTCATCATCGCAACGCCGGATCATGTGCGTGTGCGTGCGGCAATCATCGCCTGTGCCAAGGGCTTGGACGTGTATGCTGAGAAGCCGCTCAGCTTCAGCATCCCTGAAGGCCGCGCATTGGTCAAAGCGGTGCGAAAACACAAACGCATTTTGCAGGTCGGCACGCAACAACGCAGCACGGCCAACAACCAGTACTCCTGCGAATTTGTTCGCAATGGCGGCCTCGGCAAAGTGCACACGATTCTCGTCAAGAACTATTCTGGCTCGCGCGGGGCAACGGGTCTCGAAAAGCAAGCCGTTCCCGATGGCATGGATTGGAATCGATTCTGTGACCAGGCGCAGTTGCTGGACTACCACACCCAACTTCACCGCAGTTGGCGAAACTTTGATGCCTTTACCGGAGGTCCCATTTGTGATCGCGGTGCGCACGCACTGGACATGGTTCATTTGGCAATGGGCTGGGATAGTGTCGCGCCAACGCGAATCGAGCCGACCACGGATGCAAAAGACGCTCGCCAGCGCGGAGTCCGTCTTTATTACCCGGACGGCACGGTTGTTCGACTGGAAAGCGACAATGGACCGGCTTTCGGAGGCATCTTTATCGGTGAGGAGGGCAAGTTGGAAATCAACCGAGGACGCTTCGCCTGCAATCCAACGACACTGCTTGCACCCTTCGAAGGCAAAGAGTCCGAAAATCATGTCGGCAACTGGCTCGACTGCATCGAATCATGCGAGGAACCCAATGCTCCCGTTGAAGTCGGACATCTTATTTCCAGCATCGCGCACCTGATCAACATTTGTCGCCTCACCGGTCGCACGCTCAACTGGGATGCTACCCAAGAACAAATCATCGGCGATGAGGCCGCGAATGCATTGCTGAACAAAGAACGGCGTCCCGATTACTCACTTCCCATTGTCTAACCGCTTCAGTAGTGGACGAGGTCACGAGTCCATTCCACCTGGAAAATCAGCACGGCGGATCGACCAAGGTTCGTGCGTCCGGGGACTCGTCAACTTGCAACTACGAATTTGTCAACTCACAACAGGAGCTCAAATGTTTTCCGATTTCTTCTATCCTTCTTGCCCTACAAAAAGGCAGTGGTCTTTTTTTATCATCGTGATCGTCGCGCCTTCGTTTTGGTGTGGTTCCGCGCTTGCCGACGATTGGGTCACGCTGTTCGACGGCAAGAGCCTCGACGGCTGGAAAGCGTCGCGCGACAACACGCAGTTCGCGATTACGGACGGCGTCATCGTGGGCACCAGCTCCAGTCAGACACAGTTTTTACACACGGTTGAAACGTATGGTGATTTCGAACTTGAACTGGAAGTCAAGCTTCACGACACCGACTTGAACTCCGGCGTTCAGATCCGCACCATGTTGACTCGGGAAAACGCGAAGGGCCAATCCAGGGAATCGATCCATGGCCCACAGGTCGATATTGGAAAATCGCCGGGACGCAGCGGCCATATCTTCAACCAAGGCAATGGTGCCTGGATCACTCCAAAGGAAGACTGGAAGAGCCACAAACACATGATCAACGGGCAGTGGAACAAGCTACGTGTGTTGGCCGTTGGCCCTCGCATTCAAACGTGGATCAATGGCAAGGAAGTGGCGGATGTCACAGATGATGACGTCTATGCAAATTATCCCTCGGGCGTCATTGCACTGCAGGTACACGCTGTCAAGAACTTACCCGAGAAAGTACGCCATGTGTCGTTTCGATCGATCCGCGTTCGAAGGCTCGAATCCGCCAAGTAGCGTGCACCGTAACAGTCATTTCCGAAAACAGGTTTGAACCTCCAGCGAGGAATCGCAAAAGGGGACATTCTTTTACGGAAGTCTGGGCATTGGCTCATTTTTTAGGCTCCGTGTATGCCACGAGCATCACCAGCAACACAAGGCGTTTTTTTTACCATGTCCTGAATCGGGGCAATGGCCCCACCGACGCCTTTCACAAGGATGATGAGTTTGCCGCGTTTGTGCAGCTGATGCGGTAGGTGTATGAAATAGTGCCGATGCGGGAAACTGGGTATTGCCTGATGATAAACCATTTCCACCCTATATTGTGGCCACTTTACCACGGAGATCTAAGTCGCTGGATGCAATGACTCATGACATCCATGTTCGGGGCGATCAACGGCATTACAAAGACAGCGGGCATGTCTGGCAGGGGCGGTTCAAAGCATTCCCTGTTCAATCCCATGATCATTATCTGGCCGTGCTGCGTTACGTCGAGCGAAATCCCCTGCGGGCGAAGATGGCAGAGAGAAGCCACGAACAGCCGCGGTCCAGCCTGAAACAGAACGCTGGCAGCGGCCCCGCAGCACGACGGTCCCATTCTGAAGCCTGCTCAGTGGACTCGCCATGTCAGCGGAGTGGAAACAGAAGCCGAACGAAACGCCCTGCGTCACAGTCTTGCTCCCGGTACACCGTTCGTTGATAATCAACCACAGGAAAAAACCGTGTGAACACTCGGCGTCGAATCATCGCTTCGACCGAGAGCCCGGCCAAAACAGCAATAGAAGTAGAATGCCCCCTCTTGCTTCTTGAAGACAAGACGATCACCGGCGTTCGTGTTTCACAGAACGACGATCAGATTGTTCTGCGAAACCTGGCTCAACCCAATCCGATCACAATCGCCGTCGATGAAATCGAAGAGGTGATTAAAGCCAAAGTGTCTCTGATGCCAGCCAACCTGGTTCGGCTGCTGAAAGATGCACAGGAATTCGATCACCTGATGAGGTACATCCTGCAGGTCAGAAAACGCTGCCCAGATTTACGCAAGAGTGGTGGCTTAAAGCCACCACTCTGTTATTTGAAGCCGTCGCTCGAACGCAGATGTGGCGTTAAACTATCTTGCTTCCAATGCGTTGGCATAGGCAGCCGGGCTGCCGACGAACTTCTGCATGTTTTCCTGCGTGCTGGCAAACCACAGACGTCCTCGGAACATGGCGGCATATTCCAGCTTGCCTTCCACTGCTTCGCCTGTTTCAACAAGTGTTACTGTGCAGGTGCCGTCGTTCATTGGGAAATACAGTTCCGGGTTCGCTTTGAACTTTTCCGCCTGAGCTGCGTTTTGGAAGTACAGCGTTTTGCCGTGGTACTTCAGCTTGAATTGCGGAGTGCCCGAGACCAGGCTGCGACTTTCCTGCACCGATGGAAGACAGAATCCTTCAAACGCTGGAAGCTCGTGAACCACAGGACTTCGTTGTTGCTGTTGCTCTAACGGTAACTGAGGCGATGCTGCCTGAGTCATCGAAACAGTCCCAAATGGGTCTGGTGTCGATCCCGCATCACGAGCGACGGGCTGGCCAGGTTGAGGCTGCACGGTGTTCGGGATTGACGCGGTGGCCACTGGAGCGGGCTGGCGAGAACTTGCAAACTTGCTTAGATCACCCTGCAGTTTAGGAAACAGTTGTTCCTTGGTTTGAAACCCCGTCATGCGATTTAGAATCACCATTTCAGGAGAAACAACCAGCAACGCGGGAATGCCAGTGATTTTCAGGTGCTTCATGAGAGCCTGATTTTTGTCGGCATCCAGCAACACCGGCACAAATTCCTGATTAACCAAAGCGGCAACTTCGGGCTGAGAGAACGTTTCCTTTTCCATCTTCTTGCACGGTCCACACCAGCCAGCCGTAAACTTCATCAGGACAAGACGTCCGGATTCGTTAGCTGAACGCAGCGACGATTCCACATCGGTTGACCAGTTAACGTGGTCTGCGATGCTGGATGCGGGTAGTGAGCAAAGGGCCAGTAAGACGAGAACTGCGGCCGGGGTTCTGGTTCGGGCGATCATTTGTGTGTCTTTTCAGTTGCCTCACCGAATGCGGTGCTTCTGGTTGTGAGTATCTGCATAAGTCGGCCATTCGCCGATGAGGCTGTGACGATTACAGCGATTTTCCCGTTGCCCTTCGACCATCAATATGAGTTGCAGCTTAACATCGATCTCAGTTCGGCAGTTGTTGCGACTAGCACCCCCGATGCGGCGTGGTTGTTAATCCACTACGCATTCACGATCAGACGTGTTCACCAAATTTTGTTGTTTGTTGTTTTACAATGAAGTTTTAACACGGCGAATCGAAGTTAAGTCTGGCGCGTGAGACACTTCACCAAATCGGAAAAGGCGAAAAGGTGCACTCATTTCTGAGTGCACCTTTTTGCGACAAAGACTTTGCCGGGCGATGCTTACTACTGTTCTTTCGTATCGCTGGCAAACTGTATGGTTGGTTCCTGAGCGTAGCCGTTTGGTGTGCCAAGTACGACGGTTGTTGGAAGTTGTCGTCGGTACATTGCACTTGGGGTGGAACGAGCTCGAGTCACGTCTTTACGAAGTGCTCCTCGCTGAATCGGTCCAACTCCAAAAACGGTCCAGTTGTCGTCGTCAGATTCAGCCATCGCCAAACCGCCATCGCCAAGTACTCGCTTGGTTTTTGCGTCGTATGTGACGAGCCCGATTTTGGCATAGCCGTACTGAGTCTTGCGTTCTGCCAGGCGAATTTCCGGAACGGTCAGCATGCCCGGAAGTGCGATTTCAGGCGTTCCCAGAAACGATTCCGCTGAGTCCGTTCCAACGCCACCACTGCGTGGCTCCATGACAACATCGGCCTCATCAACAGAAGCAACCAACACGCCGCCAGCTCGCATAATTCGATGTCGAATCGAACCAGTGACGTATGGCTTATCCACGCATTCAAGGTATTTTTCTTCGACAAACACCTTCTGGTTGTACATCGGTGTAAAATCAACTTTGTCCAGCGACTGATCCACAGCGTTGGACAGCAGCATTTGTTCCTTAGCTGTTCTGGGTGTGTTGGAGGTCTTTGAAGAAGCACATCCCACAGAAATCAGCAGCAACCCGGCAGCAGCCAGGCTGAAAAGCTTCTGAAAGTTCATCATCAATCCTTTGATGCAAAATGACACCGCCCGCGGTTACACAGAATCTAAAGGGCGACTGTAATCGCCTCAAGAGAGGTTCTAACTGACATGGTCTCGAATTGGCCCGCAAACTCGTGATACCTTGCATTGGAAAGACTCAACCCGCAAAACTCAGCAATTTCCGCCGGTGCCTTGCGTGTTGAATGTTTCGCTTGTGATGTTTCGGCAGTTTATGATGGCCAGAGTCTGCAGAACTTTGCCCAGCGGGCAAAGTTGTAAGGAGTCGCTTTCGATCGCCATTCGACCGGCAAAAGCCAGGCTTCGTTGCAGTGCCGCCCAAACAGCGCCGGCTATCACCATCATACGTGCAGGCTGCTGGTAAATGCCTAAAGCTGCTATCATTCCGCCAACGCCAGGCTAAACAACGTATCCGTAAACGGTGTTCCAAACATGAATCACACACAGGATTGCAACTGCGGTTGCGACAATCGTCGTTTTCTAAACGGCTGCGCAGCGACGATTCATCGTTATGCGGCATTGGCCATGGTGGCAGTACTTGTGCGACAAGCGTTGGCAATTCTGATAGCGACTCCGCTGCTGCTTGCCGGATGCAGTTCCGAAACGGCCCCCACAACAGCCCCGGAATCACCAACTGCCACGACCGACACCTCGCAGCCTTCCGCCGTTCCTGATTCTGCGCCGGCAGTCGTCAAGCCATCAACACCCGCAGAACACAAGCCAACTCCGCCGGCGCAACATGCGGCCAACAGGCCCCAGGCTGCTGGCGTCAAAGACGTATCGCTGCCGACCAGGCAACCGCAAACCGTGCCACCCACTAAATGGCGACTTCCCGACGATCGTCCGAATATCAATGAAGCTCGCTTACAGGCTGCAGGAATCAAGGTCTACCGCAGCAAACGATTGATTCTGCTGACAGATGTTGCTGACGAGATCGTTGCGGAAATACCAGCCTATGCAGATGCACTGTATGAACGACTGGAATCACACTTCGGAGCGCTGCCCGCAGCAACAGACAATTCCGAGTTTCAGGTAACCGGACACTTAATCGCCGACGAAACTCGTTTTCAGGCGGCAGGTTTGATGCCGCAAAACGGCTTCACGTTCAAGCATGGGCGGCACCTGAACTATCAGTTCTGGTTTTACGATTCTGAGTTCCCGTACTACCGGCGGCACCTGTTGTTTCACGAATTCACGCACTGTTTTATGACTTGCGAAAGTGGCATGCTGAACATCCCGGCGTTGTGGTACATCGAAGGTATGGCGGAATTCTTTGCAACCCACAAAATTCGCGAAAGCAACCGCATTGAATTCGGAATTCTTCCGGAACAGTTTGAAGGCTTTGATGGTTGGGGGCGAATTTCTGAAATCCGACGATCGTTTCAGCAACGTTCTGTGCCACCCGTTGATGCGTCTGATCAGCTGTCGATTCCGATTCTGGCAGACGTCATGCCGAACCAGATCATCAACTTTCAACAGGATTCGCAATATGTCACATCGTGGGCGCTGTGTTGGTTGCTGAATGCTCATCCTCAATACCGGCAGCTAAGTTCACCACTGAAGTCAATGCGAACCAGGGCGGAGTTTGGTGCGGTTGCCGAAAGGTTGAGAGATGAAAATCAACCGCAGCTTGGAATCGACTGGTTGTTAACGTACGAATCGCTGCTGGAAGGTTTCGACGTCGACCGCAGCTTTCCCATTCACAGGTCGCCAGCGTATTCGCTGAATGAAATCGATGCCGAAACGCCGAAGACTCTGACACTTCAAGCCGACCGCGGCTGGCAGGATACGGGGCTTAGATTGTCCCCCGGCGAATCGGTACGAATTACATGCAGCGGACGCTATTCAGTAAACGACGATCCCAAGCCATGGATCAGTGAGCCTCAAGGAGTCAGCATCGAATACGTGCGTGGTTTGCCGTTGGGTCAGGTTGTGGCAACTCTGGTAGCCGACGACGCTTCTTCAATGACGAACCGAATCCCGGTTGGCCGACAAGCTGTCGTCACCGCAGGCAACGCCTGTTCGCTTTGGTTGCAGGTCAATGATCTTAGCAACAGCCGCCAGAACAACGCGGGCACGATCGATGTGAGCCTTTCAATCCCCCAACAAGGGCTTCGCCCTTGACCCGGTGGCGTGGATCGCGGCAAGACGTGGAAACTTCCAATCGCCGAGCCGCTCCATTGTCGCTGCGAGGAAGTAGGCCCCAATTCTAACAGCGGCAAGTCTCAGTCAGCCGCAAGGCGTTAGCCTCGGTTGTTTCTCCTGAACCCTAAAACCCTAAACCCGGGGCTAACGCCCTGCGGCTGATGTGGCTAAAAAAAATTCGAGTCAATCTGTGGTTTAACACCAGCTCCACACATTGCTTGAGCAATTTTCAGCGGCATGGTGAAATTCAGCCATCCCAGGCGACACTATTTCAGCGGTCGGGTGTTGAACGAATCGTATCGAATCGTGCGAGCTGCCAGACTATGCATGTTTCTGCGAGCAGAGCATGTTTATGAAATCCGCTGTCTGATGTGATGCACATGAACTGCGGAAACAATTCAGCACGATTTAATGCAGCTTAAACCTGTCGGCTGGCTTCTGAAACGGCTCGTCCGCATCCCTTCTTGATGAGATTCCTCAAAATGACCATCTTCCTTCGGACCAAAGTGTTGGTCCTGCTGTGCGCCGTTCACGCAACGTGTACTGCTGGCGATTTTGTCTTCTTCCACGAAAACGTGTTGGGCACGTCTCTGGAGCTTCGTGTCTGCGCAAGCAGTCTGCCTGCCGCAAATGCTGCAGAAGCCTCAGCGTTGCGGGAAATCGATCGGCTTAGCCACATCTTCAGCCACTACGACGCTAATAGCGAATTTTCGCAATTCCTGAATGTCGGTATTGGTGAAGTTCTGCCAGTTTCCAATGAACTTGCTGAGATGCTGCAACGCTGCGAAGAATGGACGCGAGTCAGCGATGGAGCATTCAATATTGGGTCAGAACAGATTTCAAGACTTTGGCAGGAAGCGGAAGCCGGAAACGTTTCGCCAACTCAGGAACAGCTGACAAAAGCCGTCCATCATGCATCCGGCCCGCATTGGTTGTTGGACAGGAATCAACAAACCGTCGTGCGATTAACCGACTGCGCTTTAAGCCTTAACGCCATCGCCAAGGGTTCTATTCTGGATTCCGTTTGCGAAACCGTTTTGGCGTCGTCACCTGAAGTTACGGGAGTAATGCTAAACATTGGAGGCGACATACGTGTTGCTGGCCATATCGCGCAGTCGGTCCAGATTGCTCACCCAATGCAAGACGCCATTGGACCTCAGTCATTGCAGAATATCGAACTGCTGGAAGGTGCCATCGCAACCAGCGGTTCATCAGAACGAGGTTTCCAGATTGGCAGCAACACGTATTCGCATATTCTGAACCCACAAACTGCACAGCCCGTTGCTCACGTTGTCAGTGCCAGTGTCATGGCAGAAGACGCTGCAACGGCCGACGCCATTGCCACCATTTGCAACGTTCTGCCCACGGCCACCAGCCTTGCGTTAGTGAATGCTATTCCCAACGTAGAATGCCTGTTGATCACAGCTTCCGGCGCGTCATTGTTAAGCAACAACTGGCCAGCAACTGCCACTGCGGACGAAGCCCAAAGCTCAGACGCCAAAGCGAGGGATGTTGAGCCCACCGGTCATACAATGAAGATCGAATTTGAAATCACAAAGCCCGCCAACAGTGCTCGATATCGTCGACCTTACGTTGCAGTGTGGGTTGAAGACAAAGACGGCTTTCCGGTGAAGACACTTTCGCTGTTTATGATGACAGAAAACCCCGGGCCGCGCTGGCACAGAGATCTGCGACGCTGGTACGCGTCTGACCAAATGCGACGACTGGTGGACGAAAAGTCAATCATCGATACCGTGTCCAAGCCGACTCGCAATCCGGGCACGTACAAAGTCGAATGGGATGGTCGAGACGATGGAGGCAAACTGCTGAAGCCCGGTGCCTACACGTTGAACCTGGAATCAGCCAGAGAACACGGGACCTATCAGCTGATGAAGCAAAGCTTTGAATTCGGCGGCAAGTCGTTTTCGAAAGACCTGAAAGGCAATGTCGAAATCAAATCGGCGTCAGTCAACTATTCGAATAAGCAAGCAGACTGATGACGGATCCACAACCGCCGCAAGCACGTCCGTCTGAATCTCGTCGCAGGCTGAATCGGTTCATCGCGTACTGGAGTCGTTGGCTTCACATCTACCTGTCGTTGTTCGCGTTAGCAACGATCCTGTTTTTCAGCATCACGGGGCTGACGTTAAATCACCCGGATTGGTTCTTCGATGAAAGCACAACCGAACATCAGGGACAACTGAATTCCAGCTGGTTCAACATCGACGCGCCTGCGCCAACCGACTGGGACGAAGTCGATTTCAGCCATCGTGTCGCTAAACTGGAAGTTGCTGAATACCTGCGAGCGACTCATGGCTTGCGAGGTTCCATCAGCGATTTTCTGGCGTTCGAAGATGAATGCGAAGTCACATTTCAGAGCCCCGGTTACGCCGCCACCGCCAGAATTCAGACGGCTTCCGGCGACTATACCCTCACTGTGACGACTAACGATCTGGTTTCAATCTTCAACGATCTGCACAAAGGTCGCCACAGCGGTTCGGCATGGTCCTGGGTGATTGACATCTCCGCCGTGCTTTCAGCAATCGTGGCGGTGACGGGATTCATTCTGATTTTCTACCTGAAGCTTCGCCGAAGCACCGGACTTATCGCCGCCGCCCTGGGCACGCTTGTGTTAGCGGTGATGTACGCAATCGCAGTTTCCTAAACAGCCTGCACTGCAGGTGCGATTCCGTGTCAGGTTTTCACCCTGCACATTCCAACAGGTGCAGGCACGGATTGTGGCCGATCGGAGCTTACTAAAGATGGGTGGCCCGATCTTGGACGCCCGAGGTTGGACCGAGAAAGCGTGGCTCGGGCAGGCCAGCGTTGCTCGGGCCATCCACCTTGCCGTAGCGAATTGGGGTGGGCAAACAAAGGGGACGCGACCAATACTGTTCGGCACGGCAATTGCTTGTGGTTTGAAATCTTAACATAACCTTAACTTGCGCATTTTGAGTTGTTCT